>P_2C_Liq_1_UnCtyDRAFT_1000034_pt1 | contig 49584 bp, 45 predicted proteins | sample Pon2CUnioCityCA_2_FD_10234 | JGI IMG/M metagenome (IMG submission 10234) | reverse complement strand
TTGTTGCAACTCTTGATCTAGTACGTGAGCAAAACGTTGTAAATCGGCTGGTTTATTTTCAAACTCAATCATCCATTCATGAGCACCTTTTTCTGTACCATTCATAAAAATGGGAGCTACTGTATAATCTTTAATACTACAGGGAACTTCTTGCATCGCTTTTTTAAGAGCCGCCTCAGCGTTTTCTATGATCAGTTCTTCACCAAAAACATTTATGTGGTGTTTAGTCCTTCCTGTTACTTTAATATGGTAAGGCGCTTTACTAGTAAAACGCACCGTATCTCCTATTTTATAACGCCATAAACCACCATTTGTAGTGATCACGATGGCATAGTTCTCTCCTACTTCTACCTGTTCCAGTGGAATAATGTTCTCGTCTGGTGTACCATAAGTTTTCATGGGAATGAACTCATAGAAAATCCCATAGTCCAGCATTAAGAGTAATTCCTTATTATCATTACTGTCCTGAATTGCAAAGAACCCTTCACTAGCATTATAAGTCTCGTAATATTTAATTTTATCATCAGGCAGTAATTTTTTATAAGGTTCCACATAAGGATCAAAGCTTACACCACCATGAAAAAAGACCTCCATATCTGGCCATATTTCTAGGATATGTTCTTTACCAGTAGTTTCTAGCACATTATTAAGTAACACCATCATCCACGATGGCACACCAGCGAGACTTGTTACTTTTTCATGAATCGTTTCTTTAACTATAGCCGGCATCTTAGTTTCCCAGTCAGGCATAAGAGCAATTTCATTACCTGGTGTAGAACTATAGTCTGCCCAGAAAGGCATGTTATCTATTAAGATAGAACTTAAATCACCAGCGCTCGTTCCTGCAATTTTATCTAACTTTTTACTACCACCTAGTCGCAGTCCTTTACCAGTAAATAACTTTGAATCTGGATTGTTATTTAAATACATGCATAACAAATCTTTAGACGCCGCATAATGACAGTCTTCTAGAGATTCTTTACTTACTGGAATAAATTTACTACGACTACTAGTTGTACCACTGCTCATGGCAAACCATTTAACCGTTGTAGGCCATAAGATATTATTCTCGCCATTTTTACAGCGTTCTATATCTTCCTGCACCTGGTCATAATTAATTACAGGCACTCGATTTGCAAAATCTGCATAAGATTTTATGTCTGCAAACCCATATTTTTTACCTACTTCTGTATGACGTGCAAACCATATCATATCCATTAATAAATTATTCTGTAATTCCTGTGGGTGCTTCATAAAAAGCTCCATATCATGGATACGTTTCTTAAGAAACCAGGATACTACAGAATTGATTAATGGTATAGCCATAAAGCTGGAAAAACTTGGGTATTTTTACTGGACTAAAATACTACTAAAAAATATAAAGCGACTATGCTAGTGACTGGAACCTTACGTAAAATGCAGACTGAACTTCAAGCAACCGTTCAATATTACTGGGTTTTAAACGATAATTTTATTCACATGAACCAGTTACTGGATAAAAAGATTCATATCAAACATGTGGCAAACGAGTGCATGAACTGCGGCATGGATAAAAAAATATGGCGTCAGGGATTTTGCTATGATTGTTTTACCAGTGCGCCACAAGCAGGTGACTGGATTATGAAACCAGAGTTAAGCCGCGCTCACTTAGATCAAGAGGATCGTGATCTAGAATATGAAAAAAGCGTTCAATTAAAACCACACATCGTTTACCTGGCAAATTCTAGTAATGTTAAAGTAGGTGTAACGCGCAAGACTCAAGTCCCTACCCGATGGATCGATCAAGGCGCTCATGAGGCAATCGCCATACTAGAAACTCCTAATCGTTACCTCGCAGGAATTGCAGAGGTGGCTTTAAAAGACCACGTAGCAGACAAGACGAACTGGAGAAAAATGCTTACTAATAATATCGAGGATGTTGATTTATTACGCTTTCGCGAAAGCGTAATTCCACACATTCCTATGGAAGCAAAAGAATTTATCCTAGAGCCAAAAGCAGAGCAGCACATTAATTTCCCTGTATTACAATATCCTACCAAAGTAAAAACCGTCAACCTATCTAAAACACCAGAACATAGCGGAGTCGTGAAAGGTATTAAAGGTCAGTATTTAATTTTTGAAGATGGTCACGTCATGAACGTGCGCAGCCACGAAGGTTATGTGGTGGATCTAAAGGTGATGTGAAATTAAAACAGCATTAAAAAACGCTTAAGGACTTACTGTGAACGAAAAATTTGCAGCGTTTGTACCTGTTCTTAAAACACTATATAAATTAAGTGATATGTTATAATTATTCATATGATAGCTCATTAAATAATCAGGATGAGAAGAATAACTTTCTAAACGGTAATTCCCAGCCTCTTTCAAAATAATACCGAAGCGGTGCTTAAATGCACCAGACTCCTCTATGGTTTGTAAGATAAATGACTGATAATCAAATGTAGTCTCACCAGTAGTGGAGACTATATGTTCTGGTGCAACGTTAATCCTCACATCTTCCCCAAACTGGGATTCCCTATTTAAGAACATTTGAAATTGAAAAGGGTTATTATTATAAAGGCCATCTACCTGGTTTATGTTATTAAACTCAGGATGATCCATGAACTCAAATGGGATACTGGTCTCAACAAAAAGAGTGTCATTTACCTGATATCCAGCAGCATTATTCTCTACCACAGTAGCGTTAACTACCGTTCCTTCAACAACTAGGTAATTCATATCTTCATCTCCACAACCGCACATAGAGACGCAAAGCAGCATTAAACTATATAATCCACGAGTTACTAATAGCTGTAAATTCATAAATATCATTTAATCACAAGATGTCACCAGTCAAAAAAGGTTGCGTGCTATTTTTTCTTTTTAAATAGTCCATTGAGTATATTACCTGCCGCTTCTTTTACCTTATCCTCTGCTTTTTCTTTTACCTTTCCTACGGCAGTGGTGTCTTTAGGCTTTATAGCAGCAGTAGAGTCTGCTGGGTTTGTGCTTGCGTTTTCCTTAGGCTTTTTATTTCCAGATAGCACATTTTTAATTTTATCAAGTGGATTTTTTCCTACTATAATGTCATCTACTGCATCATTTAAGGTCTCTTTACCTTTCTCTTTTAAACGCGTTTTTTGAATCTCTACGATTTGGTTCGTAAGGTTTTTTATGGCTAGATCTAGATTTAAATCTACCTTAGGTTTCATAAAACTACCTGATAGTTTCACTGGTACTGGTACCGATAATTTATCAATTTCATCATTTTGTAATTGTGATAATACTGAAGCTCCTTGTTTACCTAGATATTTTGCGGGCACGTTCAAGTCGAGTTTATAACTCATATCATTTGTTAAGGTATGAGAACCACTTGCTGTTATTTTAATATCCTCTACATTGAAGTCAAAAGGTGTGATTTGAACTGCTCCATCCTTAAAGTTAAGTTGTGTTGCGAGATCAGATATTTTTAAATCATCTAGATCTATAAAATTCAATTCATTATCAAGTTTTGCAATTAAAGGCGCTTTACTTTTATCTATTTCTCTAGTTAATAGTTGCGCTACTGCGTCACCTGCAAGACTGCTTATGAGCGGTGTTAAGTCATTATTAAGATCACCTTTAAGGTTGATATTTGTATTAATCTTACCTTTTAAAGCTTGAATAATAGGCACTAGTTTTTGAAACATCTCAAATCCTTCAAAAGACTGAGCTATATCTAGATCATTCATATCCAGGTTCATGTTAAAAACAGGTGTAGCATTCTTAGTAGATACAGAGCCATTAAGACCTATATTACCGCCAAAGATTTCAGTACTAGTATTATTAAGAGTAAGTGTCTCATCTCTTACTAGCGCCAGTCCATTAACATTAGTCAGTGTAAGATTATCGTAAAGGACTTTACTTGCTGTAAAAGCCATGTCTGCATTAAGAAATGATGGTATTTTTATAGCCTCTTCAACAGTTGTAGTTGTTGCTGTGGCATTTTCATTAGAGGTGGTAACCACAGCATCAGTCATGAAATCTGATGTATCGATCTGATTAGAATTTACCTTAAAACTTCCTTTTAAATCTTGATCCTGAAACATAAAGCCCATTAAATTACTAATGGTTCCGTTTGCGGCAAAATCTGTGTTTCCGGTTTTTGCCTTAAAGTGTTGCAGTTTAATTCTGGTATTATTCATATCCAGATCTGCACGTTCTATATAAAGTGGTTTTTTCAAGTCTGCACTAGAGTAGGTAAACTCAGTTAAACTTGCGTTTCCTTTTGCATTAATGTTTTCATAGCGTTCTTGTTCTACGCTTTTCACATCAAATTTGGTTTGCGCATCAGCTAATAGAGTTCCATCTAAGTCCATATCATCAGGTAGTGGAAAAGCCTTAGTAAGGTTCCCTAGATTTAAGGTGCCGGCTAGTTGTAAATCTACTAGCATGTTTGTAGTTAAATTACGTATTAGAGCATTTGCTTTTAAACGATCCTGACCTATGTTAAAAGCAACGTCTCCTATTTTTACAAATGTATCTTTGGCTAATCCGGTGGTATTTTTAATTTGAGTATCGATATTAATTCTAGTAACACTTAGCGGTAAATCAGGATATTTAAAAGAGGCATTATTAGAACTTATACTTACATCGAGTTTAGGAATATAAGTGTCATTTACCATTCCTTTAACAAGAGCATTAATTTTAAAGTCTCCTGTAGTGGTAATCCCGTCTAGATTTTTACGGTAGGTCTCTGGAATAACGGCAAAGAAATTTTTAAAATCAGAGCTAGGTGTTTTAAGGCTAACATCTACCATCGTACCATCTTCAAGTAGTTGAACAAAACCGTCTAAATTTAATTTCAAATCATTAATAAGTACTTCATTTTCTTTTAAAGTATATTTTTGATTTGCTAAATCCAGTAAAATTTCTGCATCCAGGTTTATTTGTTGTCCTGAAAGGTAGGTCACACCGGCCATTTCATAATAGACCTGCATGGTCGTATAGGTGTCTAGTGTCACATTCTCCATTGAAAAGTCTCCATTTCCAGAGTGACTGAAATTCTTGAGATGCAGTATATTTTTAGTTCCCAGATCTTCATAGCTCAAATCAGCATTATTCATCTCATAATGATTCAAGTCAAAGCTGAAACCGCTTGAACTCTCTTGATCTACCTCAGGAGCTGTTACCTTAGTATCTGCAGCCTTTGCGATATCCCAACTCGCTTTACTGTTTTCATTTACTTTCAGTCTAGAGACCGCATTATTAATGATTAATTCATTCACATGTATAGGATCTGTAGGTTCATTGAACAGATCACCTATAGGTAAATCGAGGATAACTTCTTTACCATAGAATAAGGTATCCCCTAAAAAAGGCTCTTTATTAATAACAGAGATCTCGTTAAGAGATAATCTAGCATCAGGAAAAGCCCTAAAAAGACTTAAATCTACCTCAGCAAACTCTACTTGAGCATCTAGCGCACCATTCAATTTATTTTTAATAATGGTAGCAATTTGATCTTTAAATAAAAAGGGTGCTACTAAGAGGAGTACAACCACTGCTAGTAAAAAGATCCCTAATATTTTAAACAACTTTTTCATTAATCAATTTTTATTTCTTGTCCTATTTCTAATTTGAATATGTTCCTAAACACGTAAACGCCTAGGTATAAAAAAGGAGTATCTATTAAAGCTACGAGCACTTTAAATAAAAACCCAGCACCTAGTAATGGCCAGAATTGTTCCCAGGCAATCACCTCGTTAAAACATAACAGTAATAACACGCACATCGTGTCCACAAACTGTGAAAAAACCGTGCTTGCATTATTTCTTAACCATAACATTTTTCCTTTAGTAAGCCTTTTCCAGAAATGATAAATTTGAATATCTACAAATTGAGCAAACAAGTATGCCAGCATACTTGAAATAACCGCAATAGCAGTAGCTCCAAAAACCCTTGTAAAAGTATCATCTTGAATAGGAGAAAAACCAGTTGCTGGAGCAGCATTTGCTACATAAATAATACCTAAACTAAAAAAAGATGCAAATATTCCAGCAAGTACTAAATCATTTGCCTTGCGCCTTCCATAAATCTCACTCACTAAATCTGTAATTAAAAAGGTAATGGGATAAGGCAATAGTCCCACTGATATTTCAAAATTGAATAGACCTAAAGGATTCCAGTAAAAAAATTTCTGAAAAATTAAATTTGATACGACAAGCGAGCAAATAAACAGTGCCGCAAGAACTAAATAAATCCTATGCGCTATACGTAGCTCTGAACCTAAAAGAGTTTTCATAATCATGTAAAAGTAGCTTTTAGGCTATGTATATTTCATAAATTTGCTGCAAAATTTACAGACATCGATAAAAGTCATAATCATAAGATATTCATTGCACTAGGCAGCAATCTAGGAGATCGTAAAAAGCACCTTCTTGAGGCTGCTCGCCTTATCGAGATGCGTTTGGGCTTAATTATTAAGACAGCACCAGTATATGAAGTAGCTGCTATGGACTTTACCGGTGGTGACTTTTTAAACACCTGCATTCTCGTACACAGTCATAAAACAGCTCAAGAAGTAATACACATTTTACAAAATATAGAACTTGAAATGGGACGCGTTCCTAAATCAGGTGACGGCTATGAAAATCGTGTGATCGATTTAGATATTCTATTATTTGATGAAGAAATTATAGCCACTGACCNGCTACAAGTACCNCACCCTAGAATGGAANAGCGCCATTTTGTGATGCAACCACTTGCTGCCATCGCTGGTACAATGATTCATCCGGTTTTAAATGAGACTATTGAAAACCTCACCAGTGAACTAGAAGTTTTAACGGCCATAAAAGATTTTAAAATTCCGCTTTCGCAAAAGCGTTTCCCGATCACAAGTCTCAACTTTATTGCAATAGAAGGGAATATAGGATCAGGTAAGACCAGCTTATCACATAAAATAGGTGAAGATTTTAATGGCAAGCAAGTCCTAGAACGTTTTGCAGACAACCCTTTTTTACCACTTTTTTACAAAGATACTGATCGGTATGCTTTCCCGCTTGAAATGTCTTTTCTGGCAGATCGCTACCAGCAACTCAGTGATGATGTAGCACAACATGATCTTTTCACAGAATTCACCGTAGCAGATTATTATGTGATTAAATCATTAATCTTTAGTGAAATAACACTGGAAAAAGAAGAATATGCTCTCTATAAACGTCTTTTTAACATGATGTATAAGGAACTGGTAAAGCCAGACTTATACATTTATTTATATCAAACCGAGGACCGTTTATTAGAAAATATTAAAAAACGCGGTAGAGCATATGAACAAAACATAGAGGCTAGTTATCTCTCACAAATTCAACAAGGTTATGGAGATTTTATAAGATCGCAACAAGATTTAAAAATTAAAGTCATCGATGTAACAGATCTAGACTTTGTAAATAATCAAGAAGATTATTTGAAAGTACTGGAACAAATTACAGAGGCTGTTTAACGGCCCATTTTATAAAATAAATCATAAATAACAATCCCGGTACAAACAGATATATTTAAAGAGTGCTTAGTACCATATTGTTCTAGTTCTATCACAGTGGTGCATGCTTCTACCACTTCCTGTTGTACACCTTTTACTTCATTACCCATCACTACAGCAATCTTTGCGCCATTAGGCTGGAATTCATGTAGGCTCACTGACTGATCTGCTTGCTCTATTGCACATGTTATCACTCCTTGCTCGTTAAGCTCCTGAATCACTTCTGTAGTGTTTTCACGGTATTCCCATGCTACGGTCTCGGTAGCACCTAGTGCCGTTTTCCTTATATCTTTATGAGGTGGCTGTGCAGTAATCCCACATAAATAAATTTTTTCTACTCGATAAGCATCTGCTGTACGGAATACAGACCCGATGTTATTGAGACTACGCACATTATCTAGGATGATGATGAGAGGTGTTTTCTCGCTTTCGCGAAAGCGATCTACAGATAATCTCTCTAACTCTTCATTTAATAATTTTCTCATAACGAGCTGGTGTGTATATTTCTTAAACTAAAAAAAGGACTGCAAAACAGTCCTTTTTTAAAATTACTACTTAAAACTAGCAGTAGATAGCTATTGCCCAAACAAGCACTGATAGTATTTATTAGTTCACTGCTGGACAGTTACAACTCCATCTGTCTTTAGTACAAAGGAAATCGATCCCTAAAGTAATTTGATGAAATCCACCGCTGGCAAAATTAATTTCTCCAAACTGGTAACTGTAGGTATATGCAAAGGTAAAGTTCTTATGTTTCACTCCTAAAATAGGAGATAATAAGGAAAGGTTTTGCTCTTGAATACTAGTTCCATCTACAAACTCTGCACCATCAAAACTCTGACGGTAAGACATTCCTAAGTAAAGAACGTTATCATCATTCAGATCATAATAAGCCTTTGCGTTAAGATCCATAAACTGCTCTTCAGTACGATCCGTACGCTGGTATAATATGGATGGCTCCCACTGCCACTTAGAGTTACGTGGTGCAAAAAGGTATCCTAATGTGGCGATGTAACGTCTTTGGTTGGTACTTTCAAAACCTTCAGAATAAATCTCACGATTTTGGAAAATCGCATTCTTTAATGTTAAGTGGGCATAGAATTCCTTATAAAAGTAAGAAGCTCCTATATCTACATTAAAATATGAATCTGAACGCAGTACTCCTGTAATGATAGGGTCAAAATCACCAGCATCAAGAAAATCAGACTCATCTAACCTACTCTGTACCATACCTACATTCATACCAAAGGAAAGACGATTTAAGTCTTCATACCCACCACCTATTTGAAGGTGATATGCATAAGAAAGGTATGCACCTGTTTGAGAGTGGTACCCATTTTTATCATTAAACAGAATAGCTCCTATACCACTGTTCTGACCTACGGCGGTGTTAAAACTTAGAGTTTGCATGTTAGGTGCATCTTCTTGATCAAACCACTGCTGTCTAATTGTAGATCTTACTTTACCACAACTAGCAGCTCCTGCCATAGATGGATGTAAGAGATAATAGTTATCTGTTAAATAATCTAGGTATACTGGCACACCTTCTTGAGCTAACGCAAACTGACTGCTAAATGCTAATGCCAGTATAATTAAAATTTTTCTCATGTTGTATTATGTCTATCTCTTTAACGCAAAATGACCGCCAAATGTTTTAATGTTTCCGTTTTCTATATACTCTACTCTGAACCAATAGTCTGATGATGGTAACGGCTGCCCGTTGTAAATCCCATCCCATCCTATTCCATCCGGACTCATTTGTTTGAGCAATTTTCCGTATCGGTCAAATATATAAATTTTTGTTGTAGGTTCATCGTTAATTCCTATGATGTTCCAAGTATCGTGATATCCATCGTTGTTAGGCGTGAAATAACGTGGGTAACCGATGACTTCAACGGGTATTTCAACCGTGTTACAACCGTCTAAATCCTGTATAAACACTACATGTGGACCTGGTGAAACGTCATTAAAAAGCCCGTTATACTGCCATGGACCATCATCAACACTAAAAATATACTGACTTGCTGGACCTTGAGCAAAAGCATCTATTCTATGAATTTCATCAAAATAACGCGAGGTTACCTGAGCGCCAAAGTTATCTGGTGGCCCTAATTGTCTTACTTCAGTAGTTTGTGCGCTACTACAGCCTGTAGTAGGATTAGTTGCAGTTACCGTGTACATTCCTACTTCTGTTGCGGTCAGTATTGCTGCAGTTTCACTAGGTAATGCCATTCCATCTCGTTCCCATGAAAAATTTAATCCAGCGCTACTTAATGTAGTATCTAAAACAGGTGGCGAATTCTCTGTGGTTATCAAGTTTCCATTCTCATCTATACACAAATAGTATAAATCAAACAGCTGTGGAACAGGAACTTCATTTACTATAATGTCAAAACTAGTGGTATTAAAACAGCCTGTTGTGTTTTCTACTCTTACATAAACTGTTTGAGTTCTTGTTGAATTATCAAAAGAAGAAGGACTTGTTATGGCATTTATGTTACTATCAGCATCACCTTGTGAGTTGTGGTAGGTTAGTGTGATTCCCGTTTGCCCATTTAAAATGGCCACTTCATTATCAGTTAAATTAAAAGTTTCTATTAAATCTCCTGTATTATTATCATCACACAGCACTAAATCTGGAGCTGTCGTGGCTTGAGGAGCATCAATCACTTCTAGATCTAAGGTTGTGTAATTTTCACAACCTGTCACATTATCTTCTACAACTACAAATAAAGTCTGCGGATTTGCTGTATTTGTATAAGAGCCTGTTAACTCATTCACTCTATTATCTGCATCTAGTTGAGTAGCATAATAAAAAACAGTAACACCATTATTTCCACCAGAAATCTCGCTGTTTCTAGTAGCCAGATCAAAGGACGTGAAACCATCTATAGTATTATCATCACATAAATCATATAATGCTGGTGAGGTCACTACTGGTAAATCTGTTACTATTAAATTAAAGTTAGTATCTGTATTAAAACAGCCTGTGACTATATGTTCTAATCGCACATAAATAGTTTGCATATTTGTTGTGTTATCAAACGCTGCTGGAGTCATAATAGCAGCGGTGTTTGTGTCAGCATCATTTTGTGAGGTGTGATAGCTTATCACCACATTTGCAAAGTTTTGTGAACCTATAAGGTCTGCTTCTATGACTGTTAGATCAAAGGACTCGATCTCATCACCAGGATTATTATCATCACACAACTCTAAATCAGCAATGGTTGCAGCAGCAAGTGGTTGCTCATTTAAAATTAAATTAAAAGAGATTGTATCATCAAAACAGTTCTGATCTTGATCATTTTCTAATCGCACAAAGATGGTCTCTGGAGAAGAAGTATTAGGATAATTATCTGGTAGGGNACCTGTGTTTGCAGCAGCATCTGCAGCTGTTGCATGAAAGGTTACTATAAAACCAGCAGGATTATTTGCACCTCTTACAGCATTGCGCACTTGAGAAAGATCAAAAACCTCTGTACCATCATTAGACACATCATCACACAATATTAAATCTGTAACTGTGTTTGCTACGGGCTGTTGATTTACTACTAAATTAAAAGAACCTGTGCTTACACAATTACCTATGGTATTTTCAAGTCTCACATAAACTATTTCTGGATTAGATACATTAGTATATCCATTAGGTAAAGGGTTTGCGCCTAGATCTGCATCCATTTGTGTACCATGATAGCTTACTATCACATTAGACTGACCATTCAGGATCTCTGCATCTTTATCGCTTAAAGCGAAAATCGTTGTGCTAGAATCTATAGTACTACATTCCACAAAATCTGATATTGTAGGAACGACTGGAGTTGGGTTCAGAATTAAATCAAAAGCTGCAGTATCAAAACAAGTAGGATCTGTAATGAGTTCTACACGTCCATAGACCGTTTCAGGAGAAGTGGTGTTTGTATAAACAGTAGCGATAGGATTTACGCCAGTGTCTGCATCATTTTGAGAAAGGTGATAGGTTATCGATACAGATCCTGCAGCGTTAGTTCCTGCCATGTCTGCATCTTGTGAACTTAAATTAAAATCAAACAAACCATCATTATCTGGATCACATGCGATCAAATCCATAGGAGTTCCAGCCGTAATAGCACTGATAATTAAATCAAATGGTTCTACAGATGCACATCCAAAAGTATTTCCACTCACACGAGCATATATCGTTTGTGGATTCACAAGATTTGTATATGTAGATGGATTTGTAATAGGATTGATACCTGCCTCAGCATCGGGCAGTGACTCGTGGTAAGTAACCGTGTGTTCGGTAGGACTTAAAGCTCCTAGAACCTCTGAAGTTTTAGAGCTTAAATCAAAAATAGCTGTACCACCAGTACCACAGGCTTGCATATCTACAGGAGTCGTTGTGTTAGGACTTATAAACTCTAGGATAACATTAGTACTAGTACTACAGGTAGCACTATAACTAATATTTACGGAGTAGTTTCCAGAAGTAGTTGCGTCATAAGTCGCATTTGTAGCACCAGGAATAGGCACTGCATTTAAATTCCATTGATAACTTTGTGCTCCACCAGCAGTCGATGCGTCTAAGGTATAAACATCTCCTTCACATAATGGATTTGAACCTACTAAAGTTCTATCAAGTCCAAGATCTGCCCCAATATCAAAACTACCTCCTGCGATAAAAACTGCAGAGTCGTACAAACTATCATCTGCATCACCTATAACTAATTTAATATTATAACTACGACCAACAACTACAGAACTCTCTGCTCTAAAAAGACCTGTTTGGCCATTAAATTGTATGGCGCTATTAGCAGCAGAAGACCCAATATTTGAACCACCGAAGGTATTATTGAGCATGTTATATTGACCAAAAAATGATGGGTTGACTGGTGTACAAGTTGTAGGTGGCGGATTCCGTACCGTAGTCACTTGAATAGGACTGGCGGTACCTGGAACAATGGCCAGATTAGAAACGGTTCCCGTGACTGAGTCTGTTAGAATAAAAGCAAAAGCATCAGAAAATTGACATTCAAAGTTATCGTTGTATTCCTCACTTGCAAATAGAAATTCAAACGACATGAATCCTGCTTGAGGGACAAAATCAAATGAAACCCAAGATACATCTTGGGACGCTACTGGTGATCCCGCTGCTGCCATTGCTGTTTCTAAATCTGTATCGCCTATTGTTCCAATTGTATCACTTGAATTCTCAACATCATTAGGTCCAGCAGCATTCATTGCATTTCCCGTAGAAAGTATCATTCCGTTCCTAATAGGAAATCCCGAGAAGTTATGGGTAAAATAGGCAATACCGTTTTGATTAGCTCCAGTTCCTGTGCTCCACGTTACATTGCTTACAGCGGCACAAGTACTATTCACTAATACATCCTCAATTAACTCGATGTTTGTATAAGTCGTGTTATCTACCAAGATTTGTGCTTTTAAAAGGTGTGCAAAACCTATTAAAAACAATATTAAAAGTCCTTTTTTCATTTCGTTATTTCTTACAAGTAGTAAATATATGGTATTAAGAAGAACTTAACGTGTTAAGATAACACTATCAACAGAATCTATAAGATAGAGACCTTACTATCTAAAGCGTGCATCGTATCTTTGTAGCTTTTAAGAAAAGATCATGAATCCACATATTATTACCGTTACACCTACTACAAATGAGGCGATTGTTAAATTTGAAAGCAATCAATTTCTTGTAAAGAATGAAAGCTATGAGTTTAAAAATATAGATGAGGCTAAGCCATCTCCACTAGCACAGCAATTATTCTATTTACCCTTTGTAAAAACCGTTTACATTACACAAAATTTTATTGCGATAGAGCGCTATGACATTATAGAATGGAGTGATGTACAAGAAGAAGTAAAAGAACAAATAGAAAACTATCTCAATAGTGATGCGCCTTTATTAAACGTGGCAACTACCCAGAAAAAAGTTCCCGTAACCGTTTATGCAGAGACCACTCCTAACCCTGCGGTAATGAAGTTTGTGGCCAACAAGAAGATCGTCGTGAATAGCACAGAATTCAAATCTGTGGCAGATACTTTTGAGAACACGCTTTCGCGCAAGCTATATAATTTCCCGTTTGTAAAAGAAATCTATGCAGACGAGAATTACATTTCTATTCAGAAACACGATATCGCTAGCTGGGAAGAAGTGACTTTTGAGATCCGTTCTTTTATTAAAGAAGCTATTGAAAAAGGTATGGAAATAGGCGCTTCAAAACATGAAGCTGGAACAGTTAAAAAAGAAGGTGAGACCATCGAGTTACCTAAATTTGAAAATCTAGATGATGTTTCTAAAAAGGTTGTAGAAATTCTCGATGAGTACATCAAACCAGCAGTAGCGAGTGATGGTGGGAATATCGTTTTTGAAAGCTATGATGAGAGCTCTAAAGAAGTAAGAGTTATTTTGCAAGGTGCTTGTAGTGGCTGTCCTTCATCTACTATGACCTTAAAAAGTGGAATAGAAACTATGTTACGCGATATGTTACCTGGTAAAGTGGATCGCGTTATGGCTATTAATGGGTAAAAGGAGTCATTCATCTAGTTTATTTTTCTTACAGAACCATTTAAACTTGGATTTAGTAAAAAGATCTATCTTATGCTCACTAACAAATCTATAAAAACCATCTTATGGCAATTTTAAAAGTAATAGAAGTACTAGCAAATAGTAACGACAGCTGGGAAGACGCAACAAATAAGGCAGTAGAACAAGCCTCTAAAAGTGTTAAAAACATAAGATCTGTTTACGTAAATGAGCAAAGTGCACAAGTAAAGGACGGTAAAGTAAGTGAATACCGTGTGAACGTAAAAATCACTTTTGAGGTAGAGTAATCAACCTCCCTTAAACTCCTTAAGATAAAAAGGTTCAAAATAAGCGACATCTACAGTGTCGCTTTTTTTGTGCTTTGTAATGGCTAGATCACACAGCGTTAACGCAGTAGGATTTGACCTGATGTAAAGATGAGTACTTTCTTGTATCAAATCCTCAAACTTTTTCACTCCAGTTCCTATAAAGGTTACTTTACCGCTGTTGCGAAAAGATGTAAAAGAATCTTCTTCTAAGATAACAGCTCTAGGTGCCTCTATAAGATTTCCGTTTTGAAATACTGCGGCATACACTTCCATGCGCCTGGCATCTAGCATGGCGATAGTTGTTTCAGTTTCTGATGTGTTTTGTAAACTTAATGATTCAAGTGTGCTTATGGCTATCATAGGGATCTCTAGAGCATAGCACATGCCTTTTACACTAGAAACACCTATACGTAAACCCGTATAGGAACCAGGACCTTCACTAACGGCAATGGCGTCCAGGTCTTTTACCGTGAAGTTATTGCGCTTAAGAATAGTATCTATAAAAACGTGTAATCGCTCACCATGAGAATAACTATCACTATTATCTTCTATGACGTCTAAACAATATTTCACATGAAATAAATTACTTTGACCTAACTTAGTATCACAAGCAAGTGCGACGGAACAGTTTGTAGAAGTAGTCTCTACACAAAGAATTAATGCCATATTACTCCTTATCTGTTTCTAGAGCCTGTTCTTTCTTATCTTTTTTCACATTGATAAGATCACCTGTTTTAAGAACCTTAGTCACTGTGCGGTAAGGACCTGTAATAATTTCTTCACCTTCTTTAAGTCCTGAAAGTATCACGATATTTTTATCATCTTGAATACCGGTAGTTACTACTCTTAGCTTTGCCTTATTTGCAGATTTAATGTAAACACATTCAAATTTCTCTGCATCTAGTTCTATATCTGCTCGCTTTTTATTCTCAGTGGTGTCATTTTTAACCACTATAGAACTAATAGGCACCGCAATAGCGCCTTTCTTCTCACGAGTAATAATATCTACGGTAGCGGTCATTCCTGGCTTAAACGGACTGTAATTATCTGGTTTACCTTCTGTAAGATCTGTGTAAGACTCTGGTAAGATGCGTACTTTTACCTTAAAATTAGTCACTTGATCTGCGGTTAACTGACCTGTCGCGGTATTGGCAATTTCAGTAACTGATCCTTCAAATTTTTTCTTTAAATAAGCATCTACCTCAACTATTGCTTTATCGCCTACTGCAATTTTCACAATATCATTTTCATTTACATCTACTTCTACTTCCATTTGAGAGAGGTCTGCTACACGTAATAACTCTGTTCCAGCCATTTGTTGTGTTCCTACTACTCGTTCTCCTAACTCAACAGCTAGAAGTGAAATAGTTCCTGTCATAGGAGCATAAATACTAGTACGACCTAGATTATCAGACGCCTCATTAACTGTTGCACTTGCGCTTTGTACTGTAAAATAAGCTGACCTTTCTGCTGCCTTAGCGCGATCATAAGCAGCGATAGCTGCATCAAAATCAGAACGAGAAATTACTCCTTTTTCAAAAAGCGTGGCACTACGACCATAATTAGCTTTAGCTTCTACAAGAGAAGCTTTTGCTTGTTCAAAACCTGCTTTAGCATTTGCCAGTCCTGCTCGAGAACGGCTCACACTAGATTGCAATAAGTCTGGATTAATGCGTGCTAGTAGATCACCTTTTTTTACCGGCTGTCCTTCTCTTATGGGTAATTCAATGATCTCACCTGGAACTTCTGGAGAAATACTCACTTCAAGTTCTGGTTTAATTTTACCAGTGGCGCTTACGGTTTCTGTGACATCTATTTTTTGAACAGTCATCACTTCTACTCGTTTCCCTTTATCCTTACCGCCTATAAAACCAGTAGCTTTAAGTCCTACGTATCCTATAACGGCTACGACTAGTAGAATTAATATGATGAGTAGTGCTTTTTTCATGGTAGGTTGATTTATGACTTTATAGTTTTAATTCACTTACTGGAACACCAAAGTAGAGTTCCAATACTTTTAAATTAAAAATATATTGATATTTAGCTTGTATAACTTGATTTTCTGCGTTTACTAATAATTGTCTTGTTTGCTCAAAATCAAATGCATTTAGCAAACCTACATTATATCTTTCTTGAGAATACTCAAAGGCTGTTTTTCTAGCTTCTAGTGTTTTTAACGCACTGTTATAGGCAATTCTTGAACCTTCAGCATCTGTGTATGATCTGTAGACTAGTGCCTCAAGATCTAATTTTGCTTGCTCCTCAGCTACTTTAGATCGTTCTAAATTAATTTTAGCACGTTGCACTTGGTTACGTGTACTGAAACCATTGAACACCGGGATATTTAAAGAAACACCATAAGATATTCCATCGAGTAAGTATAACTGGTCTGTGATATCTAGTGGCGTGTCTTCTTGAGCTGCTGTATTATAGTTAAAAAAACCTGTAACAGTAGGTGAGTATCCTGAACGAGCTATTAATACATCTTGTTGAGATATTTTTTTATTTTGTTCTGCAATTTTTATCTCACTTCTATTTTTAAATGCATTATCAACTATGTGAGTCACTGTGTTATCTAAAATACTCGCTGTCGGAATTAAATAATCCATATCTGCCACATCAAAATTTTCATAATCTTGAACCATTAATAATTGAGCGAGGTTCAGTTTTGCAATAGCTAGACTATTCTCTGCAGCTACTATTTGCTGGTTTTCAGTCTCATAAGTTGCCTGTATCTCTAGTAAATCACCGCGTGGTAAAGAACCTGCATCTACTAAATCCTGAGTTTGTTTAATTTGAGCGTTTGTAAGGTCATGCTGTTTTAATAAAACCTCTAAGTTTTCTCTATTAAATAATACGTTCAAATATGTGTTTGCAACGTTTAGTGCGACATTATCTTTTAAATTTTGAAGTCTATAATTTGCAGCTTCTGCTGAGAGTTCTGCTCTTTTATACTGTCTAAAACTGCGCAACCCATCAAAAATGGTAAGCCCCATATTTGCTCCACCTGAGAGGTTAGTCGTTTTATTATTTTCAAAACCAGATACTGGGTTAAACTGGAACCCTTGAGAAACTGTTCTTCTAGCAGATAGATTCAATGAAGGTAAAAAATTCCCTAAAGCGTCTCTCTTTTCTACTTGAGTTACCTCAGTATCTAGTTCTCCATTCTTAATAGAAATATTATTGTCTAGCGCATGCTGCACGCACTCTTGAAGTGACCATGCTTTTGACTGTTGCGCTTTCGCGAAAGCGAAACTCAAAACAACAATACTACAAATGATTATTTTTTTCATTCTCATAACTTACTATATGATATGTGTCTTTATTCTATGAATTGTTACAAAAAAGTTTAACCGCCGTATCCACCGCGACCTGTAGGCGCTTTTAATGCGTTCCAAACCTTAATTTCTTCACCTTCTTTTACTCCAGAAATGACTTCTACATCGATTCCATTACTTAAACCAAGCTCAACCTCACGGCGTTCAAATTGCTGGTCTCCAGTTGCGATTTCTATGAATGGTTTTTGTGTTTTAGGGTCGTACTGGACCAGCGCTTCTTTAATACTCAATACCTGATCTCTTCTATCTAGAATAATACTAGCATTTGCACTTAATCCTGCTCTAATAAATGTGGAGTCTTGTGAGACTTTAAGGGTTCCTTTAATAGCAAATTGAATAGCTCCATTCTCTGCAACACCTTTAGGTGCTACGTAATCTAATACTGCATCAAATTTCTTATTATCAAAAGCTCCTACGGTAATTTCTAGCGGTAAGCCTTCTTTTATTTTACCTACTTCGCTCTCGTCTACTTTACCTTCAAAGATCATCTTCTTAATATCAGCGATCACAGCGATTGAGGTTCCCTCGTTAAAATTATTTGCTTCTATTACTTGGTTACCTTCTTTTACAGGAACATCTAGCACCATTCCTGATACGGTAGATCTAATGGCTGTTTGCGCATATTTACCTAATGATCCAGAAGTCGTACCGGTGCGCAGGATATCATAATTTTGCTGTGCTCCACGCAGGTTTACTTGTTCTTGCTTATAGCGTTGTAACGCATTATTATAAGCGTTTTGAGCAAGGTCAAATTCATTTGCGGCAATCACTCCTTTATCAAATAATGTTTTTTGTCTATCATAAATAGCTTTTTGATTATCCAGTGCCAGTTTTGCCGTTTCTACAGAGTTTCTGGATTGGTCTATACTGTTTTTTGCATTGGTTAACGAGCTTACATTAGGCACTACTTTTATCTCTGCAATTAAATCTCCTGCTTTTACAAAGTCTCCTGCTTCTACATGAACCTTATCGATAACACCTGAGATATTAGGTTTAATATTTACCTCTTCTTTAGGAACGATACTTCCTGTGGCTACGGTTTCTTTAATGATCGTTTCCTTAGTAGGTTGCTCTGTGGTATAAGTGATAGGATCTTCTTGATCTTTTTGCCATATATAATAAATCCCTGCTGCTGCAAGTAGCAAAATGACTAATAATGTGATTACTGTTCCGGTACGTTTCATTATGGTTACTTAGTTATTATTCTGTTCTTAATGCGTCTACTGGTTTCATGGTTGTAGCTCGAGATGCTGGAATAAACCCAGCTAGTAGTCCTGAAATGGTTAATATGATTAAAGCAATGATAACCACTGTAATATTTACAGATGGGTTTGCAAAATTCTCCACGGGACCTACTTGATCGAGTGCGTAGTTCATGAGCCATATTAATCCTGATGCAAAAGCAATTCCAGCAAGTCCAGAGATTAATGTTAATACGATCGATTCTTGTAAAATTTGAGATTTAATATTCCACGGTGTGGCACCTAGTGCACGGCGCACTCCTATCTCATTAGTACGTTCTTTTACTACAATCAACATAATGTTGCTGATGCCTATCCCACCAGAAAGGAGTACAAGCGCTCCTACAAAGTATCCCACAAACGAAAGGATATCAAACAAGCCTGTGAACTTTGCAAACTCTTCAGCCAGATCCCAGTTTCCTATGGCGCGCATATCATTAGGATGCACGTTGCGCTGTTCTCTCATTATGGATAGTACTTGTGGTTTTAACTGGGTCATACTTACACCATCAGTTGCAGTAATCGCCATCCAGCCTACATTATCTCCAGAGTTAAAGGCTTTACCAAAAGTCGTAAAAGGTATGAAAATGGTATTTGCTTCTTCTTCACTATCGCCTTGAGTACTTGGGTTTTTAAAAACGCCTACTACTTTAAAATTAACACCTTGTAATTTAATGTAAGTCCCTATAGGTTCTTCTCCTATATCATAAAGAGATTTAACAACGTCTGTGCCTATGACGGCACTCTTCATTTCCTTTTGAATGTCTGAATAGTTCAACCAGCGACCTTTTACAATATCCATATACTGCTGGTTGATAAACTCTGGAAAATCGCCATTTACTTGAAACGCACCTGTTTTTTCATTACGCGTTACATTATTTGCTCCACGATAACCACCTAGTTGTAATCGAGGTGACACGTATTTTAAACCTGGCATTTTTTCTTTGAGAACGGCCACATCTGCCAGTTTGAACTGGACACGACGATTTTTATTCATTCCTTTGTATGCCATAGAGGTGCTCTGTCCCCACATGAACATGGTATTAGTAGCACGGTTTCCAAAGTTTGCTGTAGCACCGTTTTTTAACCCATTAGTGAGCGCTAGTAAAGCAACTAAAATAAATATTCCCCAAAACACCCCAAAAGCGGTAAGTAAGGTTCTTAATTTATTTGCGTTAAGCGCTTCTAATATTTCATTCCATCGATCTCTACTAAACATATCACTCGTCTCTTAAGGCATCTATAGGTTTAATATTTGCGGCGCGACGTGCTGGAATAAAACCAGCCAGTGCTCCAGACACTACTAGAATAATAACTGTTGTGATAGACGTGGTAAAATCTACAGTAGGGTTATTAATAAAATCTGTTTGTGCATAAGGAGCTATCAACTGTAATAACCCTACTCCTAAAAACAATCCTACTAATCCAGCAATCGCAGTGATAAAAATTGATTCATGTAATACCATCCATATAATTTCACTAGGAAGTGCACCTAGAGCCTTACGGATTCCTATTTCTTTTGTGCGCTCTTTTACTACGATCAACATAATGTTTCCTACACCTACGACTCCTGCGATGATAGTTCCTATACCTATGAACCAAAACACCCATCTTATGGTATCTATAAGATTATAGATTTGTTGTGCTTCTTCAAGTGTATCATTTACCCTTATGGCGATGCGATCATCTGGTGCGACGCTAAATCTAGTTCTTAAATCCTGATCTATAGCCTGTCGCATAGCCGCGCTCAGTGCTACGGCCTCATCAAAGTTATCACTCATTTTAACCGTATATGCAATACGGTCTATATTCTCTCCAGCATTAAAAACCTTTTGTGCCGTAGTCATGGGAATAAACAAGCGAGATTCTTCACGAGAGCCTCCTGGATCTGTATAGACTCCTACTACTATAAAATTAATATTACTATTAAGAAGAATCGTTTCCCCTATAGGATCTGTATCAGGAAAAAGGTCCTGTTTCATTTGATACCCTAAAACGGCTACTTTACGTGATTCCTCTATATCATCCAGGCTTATAAAACGTCCTTGTGATAAACTAGCATTTTCAATAAACTGCTGGTCTGGAAAAGCTCCTTCTATACGATAGTTTCCTTGCTTTTCTTTATAATTAATCTGTCCGCCCCATGATCTATAAATACTCGTTTTGTATTCTATATGATCTTCATATTTATCGCTTAGATTTTGATAATCTTTATTAGTCATTTGAAGACGTCTTCCAGGATTGAGACCTTTATAACCTTTTGTGGTCATGCGCGTGTTTACTGATATGCGATTAGTCGCATCTCCTTCAAATTGCGTGCGCACACCATTTTCAATTCCAGAAGAAAACCCTAATAGGATTACTAAAATAAAAATACCAGACGCTACAGATAAACTGGTTAAAAAAGTACGTAGTTTATTCTTACTTATAGTATCAAATATTTCTTGCCAGCGCTCTATATTAAACATGAGAGGCAGCTTTTACTTGATTTACTAGAGTATCATCTATAATACGGCCATCTTTAAGATTTACGATACGCTTAGTCATTTCAGCAATATCTGGCTCGTGAGTTACTATGAGGATGGTTCTTCCTTCTTCATTAATGCCCTGGATCAGTTCCATGACTTCATAAGAGGTCTTAGTATCAAGTGCTCCAGTAGGTTCATCAGCCAGTAAAACTTTAGGGTTACTAGCGAGTGCTCTAGCTATGGCTACTCGCTGTTTCTGACCACCAGAAAGTTGATTAGGTAAATGGTCTGCCCAGTCTGCAAGCCCTACTTTTTCAAGGTAGAACATCGCTTTTTCATCGCGTTCTTTGCGGCTTACTTTTTGATAATAGAGCGGTAGTGCCACATTATCTATCGCGTTTTTATAGTTGATTAAATTAAAAGACTGGAAAATAAAACCTAAGAATTTATTACGATACTGTGCAGCAATTTTTTCGTTTAGGTTTTTAATAGGAACTCCATCCAGTGTGTAACTTCCAGAATCTGCCTCATCCAGCATTCCTAAAATATTAAGCAAGGTAGATTTTCCTGATCCTGAAGAACCCATTATAGAAACGAGTTCACCTTCTTTTACAGTAAAGTCTATTCCTTTCAGAACGTGTAAAGAGTTACTTCCTGTGCTATAGGATTTATGCAGGTCCTTTATCTCAATCATGATTAGTGTTTCAACACGCAGTTGTACTTAACGCTTAATTATTAAGACCCTAAAATTGAGAAGATGTTACAGTAATAGGTAATAATTATATGTTAATTGAGCTTTTTTTTAGAAGTAGCCCGGTAAATCATATAGATAATACCACCTACAAGTAGGTAAGGAAATATCATTAGATAAACGATTCCGTCATTAAGACCTTGGGCAGCTTTAGTATCTCCACCGCTTTCTATAACGGCACGACACATAGCACATTGCGCTTTCGCGAAAGCGGAGTAAAAAAAGATCACTAGAACTATTAATAACTTTTTCATCTCTTAATAATATGGGAACATGAATAGATATACCAGTACTCCAGTAATGGCTACATACATCCAGATAGGGAAAGTCCAACGAGCCAACTTTTTGTGCTTTTCAAATTTTTGAGTCCATGCAAAGTACATGGTGTATAAAACAAGCGGTAAAATAATTCCAGATAAAATAATATGGGTTATTAGAATAAACAGGTATAGCAACTTTAACGGTGCTTCATCTGGATAGGGAACTGGCTCATTACTTATTTTAGAAACGACATAACTCACTAAAAATAAAGCAGATAAAGCAAAGGCTGTAGTCATCACTTTTCTGTGTGCCTGTTTATTACCTTTTTTAATTAAAGTAAATCCTGTGAGCAGTAATAGAGCTGTCATTCCATTAATTACTGCATGAAATAATGGAAACAATCCAGACTCAACGCCCAAAAAGTTGTAACGTTCTGGCATGAACATTAATAAAACTACTACGAGTGGTACCGCTATAGAGATAGCGATAATAATTCCAGGTCCTTTTTTCTCTAATGTGTTCATATTACTTGTTTAAAAGCGTTTCTGCGTCTTCTATGATTTCCTGTAATTGTGGTGGTATGCCATTTTCTTCTACTCCACTGTAAACCATCATCCAGTTACCATAAGCATCTTTGCGTGATCTTATGTTTCCTTCTCGATCTACAAGTGCAAAGTTACCACTATGCTCAAACTTAATAATACTATCTGCGCTCTCTCCTACATAAGAACTGAACCCTTCTAGAGAAAGCTTATAAGTTGCCTCCTTGTCTCCTCTTACAAAGTGCCAGGTATTATCTATAGCATCATGCCTGTCTGCATATTTTTTGAGCACCTCTTGAGTATCGTACTCTGGATCTATACTTATGGAAAGAATCTTAAAGTCTTGATGATCTTTTAACTTTTCTTGTACTGTTTTGAGATTATGGCTCATAGGTCCACAGATAGTAGGACATGATGTAAAAAAGAAATCTACGATGTAAACGTGACCTTTCATGGTCTCGTTAGAAATAGTGTCTCCGTTCTGATCTACAAATTCAAAGGCTGGCACGGTATTAAATTTTTTCAAAAACTTATCTGCAACAGGTGCACGATCCTCGGAACGGTTACTGTCTACTACTTTATCTTTATTAATGTAGTGTACAATATTTGTTACCGCAAAATATCCAAATATGATCACGATAATACCTAGTCCTATATAGTATGGAGTATCTTTAGATTTACTCATCTTCTTGAATTTTTTGATCTCTGTTCTTTTTAAAGGCAAAACGATATTCTGCAAGCAATACTCTCATATCGTCAATCATTCTCTTATTGAGCTGGGCAGCTGTTTTAGTATTATACCCATAGACTAATCCGTCATCTTCAATCTCATCATCATCACGACCTCTTAAATTTCCGTTCACATCTATAATAAAAGCAAAGTCTGACGAGAGATCATCATTAAGCGGTAAGTCTGTTTTAAAACTAGCATAAAATGATTGCACCGCTCCTGCATCTCCTTCCAGAAAATGCCAGTCAGTAAGGTTTGTGGTTTCTCCCATTTGTTCCACAATTTGAGCAATATCTTCAGATCCAGCTACTGGCAGTATGCTGATCATTTGAAAAGTATTGAACTCGTGGAATTTCTTATATACTTTTTCATTAATATTAGAGACATACCCTAAGCGATCATAAGGATTGTTTCCTAGAAAAGTAACTATAGTAACACTGTCTTTTAATTGAGTAGCTGTTCCTTTTACAGGTTTAAAATCGCTAAGTTCTTGAACCTTTTCTGTAACCACGGGTAAGGTATCAAAATGATTCTCACCGTTAAGAAAAAATAGATAGGCTACCAGTGGTAGCGCAAATAAAACAACAATCACGAATTTTTTTGAAAACTCGCTGGTTTGTTTAATTCCTTCGGCTTGTGGGAAATCTGACATATTAAGGTATAAAAAAGGACGGAAGAACCGTCCTTATTATGTTATCGTTTAGTATGCACTAGAAGTCAAAACTTACAGCGGCATTCTTATAAACTTGATAAATATATTCTCCTTCAAATAAAAGAATCGCTATAAGATAAACAATCAAGAAAACACCTGTCCAGACTACTGCACGACGTAAACCGCTTACCTCATCTCTCATGTGCATGAAATCCCAAGTAATATAATATGCCTTAACGATAGTAAGTATAATAAATATCCAGTTTAATAATTTCAAACCTAGGAAATGTGCGTTTAAAGAGTCTGGTTTAATATATCCCAGAGCAACCTCAACTATGGTAACCAGTGAAAGAAATATAAGTACACCCCATATTTTTTGAGTGTTTGATTTGAACTTTACAAGACCTCTAAAGATCTCTAATTTGTGTTCTGCATGTCCGTCTGTATGTGCTGCGTGATCTGCCATTTTAATATCTTAAAAAATTATACGAGGTAGAAGAATGTAAATACAAATACCCAAACTAAATCTACAAAGTGCCAGTAGAGACCTACTTTCTCCACCATTTCATAACTACCTCTTCTCTCGTAAGTACCTAGAAGCACGTTAAAGAAAATAATTAAGTTAAAAACAACTCCAGAGAATACGTGGAAACCATGGAATCCAGTAATGAAGAAAAAGAAGTCTGCAAATAATGGTGCTCCGTACTCATTTTCGCTAAGGTTTGCTCCTTCTACTACACCTATAGCCTGATTATTTAATTTAAATAACGACTCTTCTCTTGAAAGTACTAACTTTTCAGAAGCTCCTGTTTCTTGGTTAACAACTAACTGCTGGGTTCTTATTCTTAAGTCAGGATTTGCTGCAAATGATTTTCTAACCTCATCAATAGTGTAAGTTGCACCTATAGGGTCATCTGACTGATACCAGATTCCTTCACTATTATTTAATGCTTGTACAGGACGTTCTCCTACGGTTACAAATGAGTTTAGTGCTACGCGCTCACCTTCAGCATCAGTAAATTGAAGAATTCTTCCTCCTTTAGTCTTTACAGCACCATATTCACCATTAATAAAGTTTTTCCATTCCCAAGCTTGTGAACCTACAAATATCAAACCACCAATGACAGTCAGTAATAAGTAGAAAGAAACTTTCTTTTTATTCATGTGATGTCCAGCATCTACAGCAAGAACCATAGTTACCGATGAACCGATCAGAATAAAGGTCATTAATGCTACATAAAACATGGGAGCATCAGTCCCGTGCATAAACGGGAAGTGATTAAAAACCTCATCTGCGATAGGCCATTCTTCTATATACTTAAATCTTGAGAAACCGTAAGCGGCAAGGAATCCAGAAAAGGTTAATGCATCTGAAAGGATGAAAAACCACATCATCATTTTACCATAACTAGCCTTAAGCGGATTTGATCCTCCACCCCAAGTTTGCCCTTCGGTACCAGTAGGAGCTACTGTTGTATCCATAATCTTTAATTAAAAATAACGTGTTGCAAAAGTACTCTAAAAAATGTCTTTAGCAAACACTAAAAATAATAGTAGGTATATCCATAGCACATCTACAAAATGCCAGAATATAGCTCCTAATTCAAAACCTAAAATATTTGTTGCGGTATACTTTCCTTGTAGCGCACGTATCGTCATGACTAACAGCGCAATAAGACCAGCTGCAATATGTGCAAGATGCGCTACAACAATTACATAAATAAAAGAAGCGTTCACACTACTTCCTGAACCTGTTAAAAATATTTTCTCATTTACTAAGCTTTCAAAACCTGCAAATTGCATAAAAACAAAAGTACTACCCAGTAAAAAGGTGACTACTGTTAAAATAGTACCACCACTTTTATTACCATTACGTATGGCTTTTTTGGCAAGAAATAAAGTAAAACTACTTAATAAAATCACTCCAGTACTCCAAAAAAATTCCGATGGCAACTCAATCTCTACCCAATCTTTACGTCCGCGACTTACTACATAAGCACTGGTTAAACCGGCAAACATCATGATTAAGCTCACTATGGCAAACCACATCATCTGTTTTTTAGAACGACCTACTTTTTCCTCGTGAGTTAACTCTATCTCTTCCATGTTTTATCTTAAAAATTTATCTATTACATAAATGATTTGGATCAATGTAATGTAACTCACACTAACCAGCATAAGTTTCCTAGCCACTTGATTAGTGCGTTCTTTAAATAGTTTAATAGCATAATACAAAAACCAAATACCTAATGCGCCCACCACAACAGCACTTATCCATGTCATGTATAAACTACCTGTCACCCCAAAAGCAGGGATCAAGGATATCGCAATAGTCCATACGGTATACCATATAATTTGAATAGCTGTACCACGATCTGCAGCTCCCGTAGGCATCATTTTAAATCCACCAGCTTTATAGTCGTCTTCAAGCATCCATCCTATCGCCCAGAAGTGAGGAAATTGCCAGAAAAATTGCAACATAAATAAAGTCCCTGGTTCTATACCAAAATCACCACTGGCAGCAACCCATCCTAACATATAAGGAATCGCTCCTGGAAATGCTCCTACAAAAACACAAAGCGGAGACCGTGTTTTTAACGGTGTATAAACAGCCGCATATAAGATAATACTCAAAGCACCGAAGAAAGCTGTAGCAAAGTTAATGAGGTATAAAATATAAATACCACTTAACGCCATAACCAGACCATAAATCCACGCTGTAGGAACACTAATTCTACCGGTAGGTAACGGTCTATTGCGCGTCCTCTTCATGAGCGCATCTAGGCCCTTTTCTATAATTTGATTAAAAACATTTGAGGAGCCTACTAGAAAATAACCACCTATAACAAGCATAACGACTACTTCCCACTCATAAGCATCTGCTCCGAGAAAATAGCCTGCAATAGAGGAGAACACCACCACCACAGATAATCGTGGCTTAGTGATTTCTATAAAATTTCTCACCATACTCGGTGATTTTTCTATGGTATTAACTTCTGTCAAGCAATTTTATTAAAGAGTTGATTTTAAGGGATTGCAAAGATACCCTAGAACTCCTTTGTGGCAAAAGAATTTAATTGCTTTCAGACAGTTTTATGATTTATGAAGATTACGTGATTATCAACTTCATAATGTTGCTAGACATGATTGAATCACAATTTCCAATGGTGATTACATCAAGAGAATGCAGTTTTTCAGCACTATTTTTTTCACCTACTTAAATGTTTAAGTGAAGTGGCATAGACTCACGACTCTATAATAGAAAGTTAATATTAGAAATTTCGCTTTCGCGAAAGCGTATTATTTTAATTAGAATACTCAGAATGTTCAATTTTAAATTGAATTCTACAGAAGCCCTTTTCAAATACAAAAAGCGATCTACGACTAAGTAATGCTCTATTTAAATTAAAAATCTCTCCTATTTGTCGCGCTTTAATTTTACAACACCTATACCTACGGCAGCAGCTATAGCCAGTGCAATTCCAGGGATAGGAGCTCCTGTGTCATCTAAATCGTCATCAAAGGGTGGAGCGCCCTGCTGAGCAAAAGCGGTTGTACAAAGAGTTAAAAAAGCTACTAGTGTGATTAATTTTAAGTTTTTCATAAATAAGGGGATTATCTAAATAAAAAAATAGTCTTTTCTTGTACCCAAAGATAAATTAATAAATAAATGAAACAAGAAAACTTGTGTTTTTTTAAGTTAACCTAATACACAAAAGCTTTAAAGCTGTCCATAAGAACTCCCTTAAGAACTGTAAACTCCATAAGATTACCCCACCACAAAATTCACAATCTTACCCGGAACGATAATCGTTTTCCTTATTTGTTTGCCTTCTAACTGCTGCTGTACTTTTTCATTATGCATTACCATTTTCTCTAGTTCATCTTTTGAAACATCTACTGGTAAATCTAGTGTGAATTTCATTTTACCATTGAATGAAATCGGATAGGTTTTACTGCTTTCTACCAGATGTTTTTCATCAAAAACTGGGAACGACGCTTCACTTATAGATTCTTCATGACCTAAGAGCGACCATAATTCCTCTGCAATGTGCGGTGCATAAGGTGACACTAAAACTGCAAGTGGTTCCAGCACCTCACGACTGTTACATTTTTGAGCAGTTAACTCATTAACGGCAATCATAAAACTACTCACACTGGTATTGAAGGAGAAATTCTCTATATCATCTTGCACTTTTTTAATGGTTTTGTGCAAGGTTTTCATACTGTCTGGTGACGCCTTCTCGTCGCTTACATTAAAACCATTATCGTTGTGATACAGTTTCCATAGCTTTTTCATAAAACCATACACTCCTGTGATTCCTGCGGTGTTCCATGGCTTTGCCTGCTCTAGCGGTCCTAAAAACATCTCGTACAGTCGCAAGGTATCTGCTCCATACTGCTCACAGATATCATCTGGATTAACGACGTTATATTTAGACTTAGACATTTTTTCCACTTCTCTGGAGACTTTGAAAACGCCATCAGAACTAATAAAATAAGCGTTTTTATAGTCAATATTTAACGGGTGATTCTTGAACTCTTCAATATCTAAATCATTATTTATGTCGTCAATTACGGAAAGATCGACATGGATAGGTGTAAAGTGATTAAAACTAGCTTCTGAATCATACAACTCTTTATGATAGCTAAAAAGTTCTTCGTAAGCATGTTTAGCCTGATCATTTATTTCATGAATAAAAGTCTTTTCCTTGACTGCTTTTTCGATTAAATCATAACTGAAAAATATTGGTTTCCTTTTAGCTCCCTTTTTCGTTCCGTATTCCCAACGATAAACAAATGCTGATTGACCCAAAATCATCCCTTGATTGATCATCTTTTGGAACGGTTCTTTTACGGTAACTTTACCTAAATCGTGCAATACTTTGATCCAAAATCTACTGTACAACAAGTGACCTGTCGCATGCTCGCTACCACCTATATATAGGTCTACGTTATTCCAATACTCTTGTGCTGCTGCCGAAAACATCTCGTTCTCATTAGTAGCATCCATATATCTGAACATGTACCAAGAACTTCCTGCCCATCCTGGCATGGTGTTGAGTTCTAGTGGATAAACCTCTTTCCCCAGCCCTTTCTCCAGCGGAGAAAGGCAGCTACTTTCTAGCTCTTTTAAACTTTTAAGATTAGTAAGTACATTATCTATCTTGTCCAGAACTTTACTTAAATTCTGTAAAACCTCTTCATTTGAAAAACGGATTACCTTAAACCCATTTTCTAATTCTAAAATTGAAGTTCTCTCCTGATCTTCTACCTGTTGTTCATTATGAATCTCGCCATCTACCTCAACTACTAATTTTTTGTCTAAACACACAAAATCAACAATAAATCTGTCAATAGGATGTTGCCTTCTAAACTTATGGTTGCTTAGTTTTCTTCCTCGTAGTTCTTGCCAGAGTTTATCTTCAGCTGGTGTAGATTCCTTTCTATTTTGTCTAGCTAGTATGGTGTGCTTTTTTTGTAATTCTGGAGTTGCGTGATTGAATACTTCAGATTTTTGATCTTTAGAAATTCCCTCTCCGCTGGAGAGGGCAAGGGTGAGGTCATCAGGATTTTCTACCACACAATTATTCACCGCATCCCAATGCCATTTTCTCGCACGACCTAGTGGTGGTGCGCCATCTTCTGTAGGAAGATATTCATCTACTTCTGGTAATTCCAGTGGTAAATGTTTACGATCTATCATTTGTGGTAAACCGTCCTTATAATATACTGGGAACGGCTCACCCCAATAACGCTGTCTAGAGAATACGGCATCGCGTAAGCGATAATTAGTTGTTCCTTTTCCAGCACCTAGTTCTTCTAATTTATCGATCGCTGCAGCCATCGCACCAGTCTGGTAGCTCATTCCGTTTAAGAAGTCACTATTACAAAGTGGTGTTTTATCTTTTGCAGCATAAGCTTCTTCGCTGATATCTACACCATCAAAAATATTTTTAATCGCTGGCATTCCATCCTGACCGTCAAAATAATTTGCAAATGCATGATCGCGTTCATCACCACATGGAACTGCCATCACAGCGCCTGTTCCATATCCAGCAAGTACATAATCACCTATCCAAACTGGCACTGGCTCGCCACTTAATGGATGCGTAGCATAAGCACCCGTAAACACTCCAGAGATGGTCTTTACATCGGCCATGCGTTCTCTTTCTGATCGGGCTGCGGTGGCTTTTTTATAAGCTTCAACTGCTTCTTTTTGTGCAGGTGTGGTTATTTGATCTACTAACTCATGTTCTGGAGCTAGTGTCATGAATGTTACTCCGTAAATGGTATCTGGTCTAGTTGTGAAAACTGAAATCTTAAGCCTCTCCTCGGTCCTCTCCAGCAGAGAGGAAGATGCATTATGCTCTGATTCTAAATTAAAGTCAACCATTGCACCGACTGATTTCCCAATCCAGTTGCGTTGTATTTCTTTGATGGATTCTGACCAGTCCAGACCGTCTAAATCGTTCAATAAACGCTCTGCAAACGCACTGATGCGCATCATCCACTGGCGCATTTTTTTACGCACTACTGGATGTCCACCACGCTCTGAAACGCCGTTTACGATCTCATCATTTGCCAGTACAGTTCCTAGTGCTGGACACCAGTTCACTTCGGTATCTGCTAGAAAGGTTAATCTATAATCTAGTAATATTTCTTGTTGCTCTTGGTCTGTAAACGCACTCCACTCTGCAGCTGTAAATGGTCTTAAATCTTCATCAGTAGCAGCATTAATGGTAGATGTTCCGCTTTCGCGAAAGCGAGATACTAACTCACTTATAGGTCTTGCTTTATCTTCATCTTTATCATACCAGCTTTCAAAAAGCATGATGAAAATTTCTTGCGTGTATTTATAATAATCTGGTGATGAAGTTCTTAACTCGCGATCCCAGTCAAAACTAAAACCGATGCGATCCATTTGCTCACGGTAACGAGCGATGTTCTCCTTAGTAGTAACTGCAGGATGCTGACCTGTTTGAATCGCATACTGCTCTGCAGGTAACCCAAAACTGTCATATCCCATGGGATGCAAGACATTAAAACCCTGATGACGCTTGTAACGAGATACGATATCACTAGCGATATAACCTAAAGGATGCCCTACATGTAATCCAGCACCACTAGGATATGGAAACATATCCAGTGCATAAAATTTAGGTTTATGAGAGTTATTTATAGCTTTAAAGGTCTTGTGGTCAGACCAGTGTTTTTGCCATTTTGCTTCTATAGATTTGTGATCGTAATGCGCCATTATAGTTTCTTATGTAAACGCAAAAATAGGGTGTTTACAACAATGATTAAACTTAAAGCGTTGTAATCCTGACTAGCTCATAATGTTTGTTATTTTTGTAACGCTACTTAATGACATATTTTAATAATGGCATCACACGAGAGATATCAGAAAAGACGATTGTTCAACTCCTATTTTTGGGTGGTGGTCAGTGTGTTTTTAGTCCTTTTTTTACTAGGTATTATGGGCTTTTTCCTTTTAAACAGCCAGCAAATTGCTGATCATTTCCGTGAGCAAGTCCCTATGTCTATTTATTTTAAAGAGTCTGCAAAGGACGTAGAGATGAGGCAGCTCGAGAAAACCCTACAAATGGCAGAGTACACTAAAAGTGCTGTTTATGTTCCTGCTGAGGAAGGAGCTAAAAAGCTTGTAGAAGATCTAGGCGAGGATTTTATAGCAAATCTGGACGGTTTTAATCCACTACCTAATTCTATAGATGTGCGACTGAACGCTAACTTTGTAACTGATGGTGAGATTGAACAAATTGCTCAAGATCTCACTTCCAAAGATTATGTGCAAGAAGTACAGTATGATAAACCACTGGTTTCTCTTTTAAACGAAAACGTAAAACGTATCACCTTCTGGATGCTCGTGATAGCGGGAATATTTGTTTTTATCGCATTCTTACTCATTAACAGCTCGATCCGTTTATCTGTTTATGCAAAACGTTTTACTATAAAAACCATGCAAATGGTAGGAGCAACCAAAGGCTTTATACGCAAACCATTTATATGGACTAGTGTAAAACTAGGGTTGATAGGCGCTATCATCGCTCTTATTGCACTTGCAGGAGTGGTTTACTGGATGAATGATTTTATCCCAGAATTAGAAATATTAAAAAATTACCAAATGCTAGCGATACTTTTTATAGGTGTTTTAGTGTTTGGCGTATTAATAAGTCTATTGAGCACGTTTTTTGCAACCACTAGATACTTGAATTTAAGGACTGATGAACTTTATTATTAGAGTTTAGAGTTAAAAAGATTAATCAAATCATGGGAGAAAGTAAAAATAAAAAAGTAGAAAAGACTGTGGAAGAAAACATTAAACCACGTTTTGAATTCATTTTCAAAAAGAAAAACTATCTATGGATGATTATAGGGCTAGTGGTTATTGCTACTGGATTTGCTTTAATGTCTGGTGGAGGAACCGATGATCCGGCTTTATTTAATGAGGCTATATTTTCTTGGAGAAGAATTAGGCTTGCTCCTACTCTGGTTTTACTAGGTTTTGGTATTGAAATGTATGCCATTCTTTTAAATCCAGATAAATAATGGAATGGTTAGATGCACTCATACTAGGAGTTATTCAAGGACTTACTGAGTTTTTACCGGTTTCTTCTAGCGGTCATTTAGAATTAGGAAAAGTAATTCTAGGCGATAACTCGGTTCCTGAGGAAAGTCTGCTTTTTACCGTAGTTCTTCATTTTGCAACGGCGTTGAGTACGATTATCGTTTTTAGAAAAGATATTTTAAGTATCCTAAAAGGATTAGTTTCTCGTGATCGCGAGGATTTAAACTTTGCTGGTAGAATCATCCTATCGATGATTCCTGCGGTAATAGTTGGATTGTTTTTTGAAGACCAGCTAGAAGCTCTTTTTAATGGGAACATTATTCTAGTAGGTTTTATGCTTATCGTGACTGGTTTATTACTGTTTCTAGCAGGAAAGGCAAAAAGTACCGGAAAAGGCATCAGCTGGAAAGATGCGTTTCTCATAGGTATATCTCAAGCTATTGCCATGCTTCCAGGTATTTCACGTAGTGGCGCTACAATTTCTACCAGTGTATTACTAGGTAATGATCGTACTAAAGCAGCACGTTTTTCTTTTTTAATGGTCGTACCATTGATTTTTGGAAAAATTGCCAAAGACCTTTTAAGCGGTGACATTTCTATGGAAAGTAGCGCGAGTATTCCTTTATTAGTAGGGTTTATAGCAGCGTTTATAACTGGACTTATTGCTTGTACCTGGATGATCTCACTGGTACGTAAAGCAAAACTGCATTATTTCTCTTATTACTGTTTTGCGGTAGGACTGATCGCTATTACGGCTGGAGTTTATAACGCTTAAATTTTATGGATCCTAACCAAAAACCAATTACTAATCCTTATTTACTAGGCCAGGTTCTATTAATAGACAAGCCACTAGGCTGGTCCTCTTTTCAAGTAGTGAATAAAATACGCTGGTTGATCAAGCAAGAATATGGTCTTAAAAAAATAAAAGTAGGTCACGCTGGCACACTCGATCCACTCGCTAGTGGCTTACTCATTATATGTACCGGTAAGGAAACTAAGAATATTAATGTTTATCAAGCTCAAGAAAAAGAATATACAGGAACGATCACGCTAGGAGCTACCACACCTAGTTATGATCTTGAAACAGAAATAGATCAACGTTTTCCCACCACAGAGCTCACTCCAGAATTACTACAAAAAGTAACCCAACAATTCACAGGAGAAATTCTACAAAAACCACCGATCTACTCGGCCATTAAAAAAGATGGAAAACGCTTATATGAACTAGCACGCGCTGGTGAGACTACTGAGATTAAAGAGCGGCAAGTGACGGTAACCACCTTTAAACTTAGCAATATCAAGCTCCCTAAAGTTGATTTTAAAATCGCGTGTAGTAAAGGAACATATATCAGATCCTTAGCACACGATTTTGGTACAGCACTAGATAATGGTGGTCATTTAAGCGCTTTACGCCGCACCGCTATAGGTGAATATCGAGTGGAAAATGCGATGACCTTAGAAGAATTTGAAGCAAATTTCATGAACTTAAATCATTGCCCTAATCCTGAAAGTTAGTTTGTCATTAAGTTGAAGTTGAGATTCTACACATAAATTGAAATCAGTATAAGATATATCCCTACATCTACTTAAATTCTTTATCTAAAATGAGTGATCTTTTACCTCAAATACAGGCTAAACTAGATGACAGACATCACGTCTTTACCATCTATAAAAATCAAGTAAATAAAGATTTACAGCGATCAGGTTTTGAGGCTATAGAAGAAGATCAACCTAAAAAGTTTTTAATAGCGCTGGCTGCTCTACTTAACGAAGCCATAGAAGACAGTAATCCTAAATTACAACAACTGTATTATTTAGCAGACGTTCAAGAACGCCATCTCCAGCACGGTATTATCCTAGGATTTATCAATCGAGAATGGATTAAGATTCAGTTTAGGTTGCGGCAGTGATGGTTACGCTTTCGCGAAAGCGAATTCTAAAACAACACTCTCACAAACGGCTGTAATCCATTCTGAAAAACGCTGCGTCTCTCATTAAAAAGCACATCATATCGTGCACCTATCACAAAATTGTCCTGTCTATAACCAGCACCCAAAAACAGGGCAGGAACCCAGTAGTTGTCATTAAGACGGTTATCTCTGAAATTACGGTTAACATTTAAGTACTCAAAATCTGCACTAACTTGTAAAAAATCTATAGGGTTTGCGATAGCAATAACACTACCACCAGCTATAGTAGAAGTAAAGTCATCAAAACGATTCAAATCTCTTTCAGAATAACTATAATTAAGACCTAAACCTACACCTAGATCCTCATTTACTCCATAAATAGCCTGTGGAGCAATTAAAACAGAAGAAAAATTGTTTCCAAAATTAGCTCCCACGTTTCCTCCAAACCTTACGTTATTCCAAAATTCAGACCTAGTTTTTTGTTGCTGACCATGAGATTGATAAAAAAACAGGTTACAAAATAGGAATATGGCAAAGGATAAAGTAGATATGTTTTTCATGAACTTGTTTTTTAGCAATTTGATTCGTTATAAAAATACAAAAGTCGATGTCATCTGAGTGCTTTTCTTTATTTTTACGACTTTATTTGATAAAAAGGAGAATTCCTTAGATATATGGACAAGTTTTCATTTCTGAACGCCGCACATACGGCTTACTTTGCACAACTTTATGATGAATATTTAATCAATCCAGATCGGGTAGAACCGTCTTGGAGAGCTTTTTTCCAAGGTTTTGACTTTGGAATGGAAAGTGCTCACGAAGGTGATTTTGAAATGAATCAAGCTGCCGCACCAGTAGCTCTTCCTGATAATGTTCAAAAAGAATTTCAAGTTGTAAAACTCATAGACGCTTATCGTACACGCGGCCATTTATTTACTAAAACTAACCCAGTAAGAGAACGTCGCACTTATGAGCCTACCTTAGACTTAGTCAACTTTGGCCTATCTGATGGAGATTTGAATACAGATTTTGACAGTGGAGAGCTTATAGGTATAGGCCGTACTTCTCTTAAAAATATTATCGCACACCTTAAGCAAGTATATTGTGAGAGTATAGGTGTTGAGTATATGTACATACGCAAACCGGCAGAAGTGAAGTGGATTCAAAACTGGTTGCACAAAAATAACAATCACCCTAGTTTTAATAAGAGTGAAAAACTTCAAATACTTAAGAAACTCAATGAAGCAGTTTCTTTTGAATCTTTCTTACATACCAAGTACGTAGGTCAGAAACGTTTCTCCCTAGAAGGAAACGAGTCATTAATTCCTGCACTTGATGCACTAGTAGAAGGTGCAGCAAATAAAGGTGTGAATCACTTTGTGCTAGGAATGGCACACCGTGGTAGATTAAATGTATTAACTAATATTTTCGGTAAACCGGTAACTGATATCTTTTCTGAATTTGATGGAAAAGACTATAAGCAAGACATATTTGATGGTGATGTAAAATACCATCTAGGCTATACCAGTAAACGTAAAACAGACAATGGAAAGGATATTAACATTAATATCGTTCCTAATCCGTCGCATTTAGAAACTGTAGGTGCTGTTGTAGAAGGAATAGCACGTGCTAAACAAGACACACACTCACCAGAAGATTTTTCAAAAGTATTACCTATAGTTTTGCATGGTGATGCGGCCATCGCTGGGCAAGGAATTGTTTATGAAGTCGTGCAAATGGCACAACTAGACGCTTATAAAACAGCGGGAACCATTCACATGGTAGTGAATAATCAGGTCGGATTTACCACAAATTATCTAGACGCACGATCTTCTACCTACTGTACAGATATTGCAAAGGTCACATTATCACCAGTGCTACACGTAAACGCAGATGATGCAGAGGCTGTAGTACACGCCATGAATTTTGCGCTGGATTACCGCATGGAATTTGGTCGTGATGTATTTATAGATCTATTAGGGTATAGAAAATACGGTCACAATGAAGGTGATGAACCTATGTTCACACAACCTCAATTGTATAAAGCGATTAAGAAGCATGAGAATCCGCGTGATATTTATGCAGACCGTTTGCTTCAAGAAGGTATTATCGATAAGGATACCGTAAAGAAATTTGAAACCGCTTATAAAAATGAGTTAGAAGAGCAGCTCGCTTCTTCTCGTGAAAAAGAAAACACCGTAATTACACCATTCATGCAAGATGAGTGGAAAGGATTTGAGCCGGCTACTGAGGTAGAAATGATGCAAAAAGTCGATACCGGTGTAGATCGTAAAGTGCTAGAAAAAATAACTAAAAGCATCTCCCAACTTCCAGCAAGCGATAATTTTATAAGAAAAATTAAAAAGATTATCGAGGTGCGACAGACCATGTTTGATGAGGATAAACTAGACTGGGCTATGGGAGAACACCTAGCTTATGGTAGTTTAATGATGGAAGGCTATAACGTGCGCATGAGTGGTCAGGATGTAGAGCGTGGAACGTTCTCACACCGCCATGCGGTAGTTAAGTCAGAGAATAATGAACATGAGTTTATATTGCACAATCACATAGAAGGTGCAAAAGGTAAAATGGAAATTTACAACTCACACTTATCAGAATATGGTGTGGTAGGTTTTGAATACGGTTATGCACTCGCACAACCGCAAACCTTAACGATTTGGGAAGCACAATTTGGTGATTTCTCAAACGGTGCTCAAATCATGATGGATCAGTACATCAGTGCTGGAGAAGATAAATGGAAGAATCAAAACGGTCTAGTAAAACTCTTACCACATGGTTATGAAGGTCAAGGAGCTGAGCACTCTAGTGCTCGCATAGAACGCTACTTACAGTTATGTGCTAAGGATAATATGTTCATGGCAAACTGTACCACGCCAGCAAACATATTCCACTTACTGCGCCGCCAGATGTTAGTAAACTATCGTAAGCCTTTAGTAGTATTTACTCCTAAATCTTTGTTGCGTTACCCTAAAGCGGTAAGCACGGTTGCTGAGTTAGAAAACGGTCACTTTCAAGAGGTGATCGATGTGGATGGAGACGCTTTCGCGAAAGCAGAAACACTAGTATTTGTATCAGGAAAGTTCTATTATGATTTATTAGAATATCGTGAAGAACACAACCGCACAGACGTTGCGCTGGTAAGACTCGAGCAGTTATTCCCATTACCGGTGGAACAAATGCAGGAAATAATAAAAAAATATGGTTCCAAAGATGTCGTATGGGCACAAGAAGAACCTAGAAATATGGGTGCATACTCACATTTAATGTTACACATGCCTGAGACGAGAAACTGGCGCGTGTGTTCCCGTAACATGTATGCAGCACCAGCCTCAGGAAGTTCCACAAGATCTAAGAGGAGACAAGCAAGAATAATAGAAGACGTATTTAATACCAACAAATAAAATTATGGCTCTAGAAATGAAAGTGCCTTCACCAGGCGAGTCGATTACAGAAGTAGAAATAGCAGAATGGCTAGTAGCCACAGGCGATTGGGTTGAAAAAGATCAAGCAATTGCTGAGGTAGATAGCGATAAAGCAACCCTAGAATTACCTGCTGAGGCCAGTGGTATCATTACCCTTATGGCCGAAGAAGGTGACGCGGTAGAAGTAGGAGCTGTAGTGTGCTTAATAGACACTGAAGCGGCAAGACCAGAAGGTGGTGTTGCACCAGCACAACCCGTAGAGGAGAAAAAAGAAACAGCACCTAAAAAAGAAGCACCAGCGCCTCAGGCTGAAAAAACTTATGCCAGTGGTACCGCAAGTCCTGCTGCAAAGAAGATACTAGATGAAAAAGGTATAGACTCTAAGTCTGTATCTGGATCAGGCCGTGATGGTCGTATTACTAAAGAAGATGCGGTAAACGCAAAACCTTCCATGGGAACGCCAGGAGGCTCTCGAGGTGAGTCACGTTCTAAACTATCTATGTTACGTAGAAAAGTAGCAGAACGTCTAGTAAGTGCAAAGAATGAAACAGCGATGTTAACCACATTTAATGAGGCTGACATGAAACCTATTTTTGACTTACGTAAGGAATGGAAAGAAGCTTTTAAAGAAAAGCACGGTGTTTCTCTAGGATTTATGTCCTTTTTCACTAAAGCAGTTACTAGAGCGCTAGAACTATATCCAGCAGTAAACTCTATGATTGATGGTAAAGAAATGCTTACTTATGAGTATAAAGATATTTCTATTGCAGTATCAGGTCCTAAAGGATTAATGGTACCTGTAATCAGAAATGCAGAGAATCTTTCTTTCCGTGGTGTTGAGGCTGAGGTAAAACGTCTAGCATTAAGAGCTCGCGACGGACAGATAACGGTAGATGAAATGACTGGCGGTACGTTTACCATTTCTAATGGTGGTGTTTTTGGTTCTATGTTAAGCACGCCTATCATAAACCCACCACAAAGTGGTATTTTAGGGATGCATAACATCATTGAACGACCAGTAGCTGTAAATGGTGAGGTAGTGATACGTCCTATGATGTACTTAGCACTATCTTATGACCACAGAATTATCGACGGTAAAGAGTCTGTAGGATTCTTAGTAGCAATTAAAGAAGCACTAGAAGATCCTATCAATCTATTAATGGATGGTGATGTAAAGAAAGCACTAGAAATGTAAATCATTCTAGTCACTATAAAACAAACCCCAAAGTTTCACAAAACTTTGGGGTTTATTTTTGCGGCATTTAAATGATGAATTAGAATAATGATCTGAACTAAAAAGTCACACTGATAGAACTTAAACTTTTCAAAAGTAAAATGCTATAGTCATTCCATTTGTGAAATGTAAGTAGAGGAATAATATCACAAGAACGGTGACATTTATCATAGTTTTTAACCTGCATTACTCCTTAAATTTGCTATATGGAACTACAACAAATTATAAAAAAAGCAACAGCAAACTCTATTTCTTATCCAGCTTATAGAGAGTTAATGGCACATCATGTGGCTCATAAAACTAATACAGGATCAGAAGTCACAACAGATCTAGCAAATTATACCGTGCTGAATAACCAGCGCATGAAACGACTGGATAAAACCATGAAGATCCTTCCTGAAAATCAAGAGTTTCTAGAAACTTTTAATAAGGATGTGTATTTCTTAATTATCACAGAAAGCTGGTGTGGCGATGCAGCTCAAACCATGCCTATGATGTATAAAGTAGCACAAGCTGCTGGCGTAGATTTTAAAATCGTATTGCGTGATGAAAATCCTGAGTTAATGGATCAGTTCTTAACTAATGGTGGTCGTTCTATTGCAAAATTAATTTTAGTTGATAAAAAAACGGGACTTCCAGTCACCACTTGGGGACCACGACCTACTAAAGCAACTGCACTAGTCGCTGCAGAAAAAGCCGCAAAAGGAGCACTAGGACCAGAATTCAAACAAGAATTACAAACTTGGTACAATAAAGACAAAGGAAAGGATACAGAAAATGACCTTGTGGAAATGTTGAAAGCGGTTTAATCAGAAAAGAATTCTTTTTTTCATTTAAAATAACTATTGTCACCTTAAATTATTCATAGATGCGCACTCAAGTCCGCATCTATGAATAGTATTTATAAAGAAGAGACTAGTTTACTCTTTAACCCATTTAAAAGTCTTACTCGATCCATTTTGAGAAAGGATTACCATATATAATCCGCTAGCGATGGATGGTTCTAAGATTTGATAATCATTTATAGCACCTTTTAATAATTCCTTACCCGACAAGCTATAAATAGAGACTTGAGCATCACTAGATAATGTTCCTGTAAAATGTAAAGTAGTAGATGGGTTTGCATTTAATTTTATATTGTTTAAAGTATTTGTTTCCATCCCTAAGGTGGTTACAGTAATACATTCTGAACGCTGTGTACAACCCAGTTCAGTAATATCTACAGCATAATTTCCTATTGTTGTAGGTGTAAATGTCATTGCGGTAGCACCACTTACCGGCATATCAGTATCACAATCTATCCACTGATAGGTAGCTCCTGTTTGTGCTGCCGTGAGTACTCCAGCATTTAAAGAAACATCAGTAGTAAGAAATTGTGAAACCGGTGAACCTGCTGTCCAGTTAGAACTTGCACCACTTAAGCTGAAACCATTCAACGTTCCATCGTTCCCATTTACTAATTCAGGAAGTGTGTTTATCCCACTATTATTACTACTTGCCGCTCCTTCATTAAACTGGTAATAAGCTAAAAGATCAGTAGATGATGGGCAAATCTCGCTGCTACTGCCAGTTGACAGATCACTAGCAGTCAGGGCTCTACCCCATATTCTTACTTCATCTATAGCTCCAGGAAAAAATATAGAACCACCTGGGACACGCTCACCTATTCTAAGAGTTGTACCACCTGAAGGAGTGTTTACTGTAGATAAGTTACCTGTTCCGACCTGTGCCCCATTTAAGTATAAGAATCCTGTGGCATTATCTAAAACAAAAGCTACATGAACCCATTGATTCACTGGAATTATTCCTGCGTTAGAGTTAATGTTTGCGTTAGTTCCTCCAGAGATATAGCTCAGACCTCTACTAGAATTTACTAAAAAGGTGTTACGAGATCCCACAGCATTAACTCCATAATCTACTATTGCTAGATTGCTATTAGGTGCGCTAGGATCAAGTTTAATCCATGCTTCAAAAGACCGGTTTGCTGTTCCTAATACTCCTGTATATGAAGTCTGAACATAATCATTAGACCCATCTAGAGTAAGACTATTTTGAGTCTGCGCAAAAAGGGTTGCGCTCATAGATAGAAAAGTAAGTAAGAGTAATGTTTTTTTCATGATGGTAAGATTAAATTTTTACAATTCAGAAAGTTAATAAAATTTTACTGATCTCTAAGTACGCTTTCGCGAAAGCGTATCTACCACTATCTTTGCTTCAAACCCCATAATCATGCGCTCTATACTCGCCTTAATAGCTTTACTTTTTATAACAACCTCTTGCGAAAATGCTTATGAAGAGGTTGTTTTTAAAGAAATTAAAAATGTAAAAATCAAAAATGCGACGGCAAATCACCTCGAGTTAAGCGGTGACTGTGTTCTATTTAATCCTAACACTGTAGGACTGGACTTAACCCAAGCAAATTTTGATGTATACATAGATGGCCGTAAAACCGCCGAAATTCATCAAGATCTAGATGTTGAAATGCCAGCTAGTGGCTATTTTATTCTACCGCTCACCATTAAAATGTCACCCAAGGAACTTTATGGTAAAAAAGGTAACGGCTTACTAAACGCAGCAATTCAAATTCTTGCAAATCAAAAAGTGAGCATAAAATATAATGGTTCTATAAGAGCTGGAAAAGGCATGGTAAATTTTGAAGTTCCAGTGGTAGATAGTTTAGAATTTCCGATTAAATTTTAAAGTGCCTGCTCTAGATCTTTAATTAAATCATCTATATCTTCTATCCCTACACTTAATCTTATTAAAGAATCCACCACTCCTATTTTTTCTCTTTCCTCTTTAGGAATGCTGGCGTGAGTCATAGTGGCTGGGTGACCAGCTAGCGACTCCACACCACCTAGGGATTCTGCCAGTGTAAATACTTTTAAATTTGAAACTAATTGAAAAGCGCTTTCTAAAGTTCCTTGTTTAGTAGTAAAAGAAACCATACCACCATAATCCTGCATTTGTAAAGTAGCAATGTTATGGTTAGGATGGTCTTTAAATCCTGGCCAGTAAACCTGGGCTACTTTAGGATGTGATTTTAAAAACTGTGCGATTGCATTTCCGTTTTCGCAGTGCCTTTGCATCCTAACGTGTAAGGTTTTAATTCCTCGCAACACGAGAAAACAATCTTGTGGACCGGGAACAGCACCGCTGGCATTTTGAATAAAATATAAACGACTTGCAAGATCCTTATCATTTACAATCAAAGATCCCATAACCACATCACTATGGCCACCTAAATATTTAGTGGCGCTGTGCATGACTATATGCGCTCCTGATTCCAGTGGTTGCTGTAAATAAGGTGTCGCAAAAGTATTATCTACAGCAAGCAGTAAGTTATGCTTGTGTGCAATAATAGCAACAGACTTGATATCTATGATGTTCATCATGGGATTAGTAGGTGTTTCTATCCATACTAATCGTGTTTTATCTGAAATATAATGTTCCATTTGGGCAGTATTTTCCATTCCTATGAACTTAAAATTGATGCCAAAATCTTTATAAATCTTAGTAAACAAACGATAGGAGCCGCCATAAAGGTCATTTGTAGAAATCACCTCATCACCTGGTTTTAAAAGTTTTAACACGGCATCTATCGCAGCGAGACCAGAACTAAAAGAGATCCCGTAATTTCCATTTTCTAAACTAGCTAATGAACGTTCTAAAGCTGCTCGAGTAGGATTACCACTGCGTGAGTATTCAAAACCTTTATGTGCTCCAGGAGTTTCCTGAGCATAAGTAGTGGTTTGATAAATAGGCGGCATAACAGAGTTATAAGCTGGATCTACTCCTTGCTGACCGCCGTGAATCGCTTTAGTATTAAATTTCATGTCGTTCTTGTTTATAGCTAAAGGTATACATATCTAAATTCTTATACCACTAAAGGAAAACGTTAAAATGAAAGCTAGAGCTTTAATTTTTTAGACAACTAAGTCTTAAAGTCCTCTTAAGGCCTAAATATTATTAAATAAATAACTAAAAAATAAGTATAAGACTATTAAATTTGAGATTAATACTTTTAATTAATAATAGTAATACTATGAAAAATGTACTCGCCATTGTAGTTTTGTCCTTATTTGTGACGAGCTGCGCCGTAATTAGACCAGGAGAAGCTGGTGTAAAACAAAAATTAGGAAAACTAGATAGTAAGGTAACTACTCAAGGAACTGTTTTCTACAATCCTTTTACCACTAGGGTCATTAAAGAATCTATCCAGACTAATAATTTAAAATTAGCCTTAAGAATCCCAAGTAAAGAAGGTCTAAGTGTGGATTCTGAAATATCCATTCTTTACAGATTACAAGTAGAAAAGCTCCCTACGGTATTAGAGAATATAGGTCCTAATTACAAAGATGTGATGTCTGCAGTATTCAGATCTGCAAGTTCAGATGTATGTTCACAGTTCTTTGCAAAGGATATGCACTCTGGTAAAAGAGCAGATATAGAAGCCGCTATTAAACAAAAGATGGAAGAAACACTAACCCCACAAGGGATCATCATAGAAGCAGTTCTTATGAAGAGTATACGTTTACCACAAGGCTTATCTATTTCTATAGAGCAAAAACTACAGGCAGAACAAGACGCAATGCGCATGGAATTCATTCTTCAACAAGAACGTCTAGAGGCAGAGCGCAAACTAATTGAGGCAAAAGGAACACGTGATGCCCAAAAAATCCTTGCCGAAGGCCTGACACCAGAGATCATAAAAATACGCAGTATAGAAGCTTTCCAGCAGCTATCTAAATCTCCTAACTCTAAGGTAATCATAACCGATGGAAAAACTCCGTACCTCATTAATGGTGCGCAGAATTAATATTTAAAAGATTTCATTTTTGATGACGGGTTTATTTTAGAAATAAAATGAACCCGTTTTCATTTTAATGAGCAATCTACTTCGTTAGAATAAGTGTATTTCCCCCTAATTAAAAAAATGCTTTTTATAACGTTATTTATAAAGCCTTTTCCTTTTGTAATTTTGTATTATGAAAAATCTATTCATTTACTTAGAAAGCTGTAATACCTGCCAGCGTATTAAAGGAGAATTAGAGTTAACGGATAATGTAACTTTACAGAATACAAAAGAAGAGCCCATCACAGCTGAGCAATTAGAATTTCTTAAAGAGCAATCTGGTTCTTATGAAAGTCTTTTTAACAGACGTGCCCAACTTTACAGAGGTCGCGGTCTGCACGAAAAAAACTTAACTGAAACTGATTACAAAGAATTATTACTGGATCATTATACTTTTATAAAAAGACCTATCCTTATTTATGAGAATAAAGCATATATAGGGAATAGCAAGAAAGTGGTTGCCGCTGCAAAAGAAGTACTGTCTTAATGAGTAAAAGAACGGTTGCTATCATATGTGGTTTTCTAGTAGCCTTATTTTATGCTTATAATTATACCGCAGCAAAAGAAGTCACTCCTAGCCATATAGGACCTTATGGTTTAACATGGTATAGGGTTCTATTTACAGGTATTATATTTTGGATTCTTGCCACATTTATAGGTCCTAAAGAAAGAGTGCCACTTAAAGAGTTACCTCTCATTGCCCTAGCAGCTTTCTGTGGTGTAGGATTTAATATGCTCACCTTTATGAAAGGGTTATCTCTTACATCACCCATTAGCGCGTCAGTTCTTATGGTCACTACACCTATTATTGTGCTAGTGCTTAGTGCTATCTTTTTAAAAGAGCGTTTATATGCGAGTCGCATATTAGGTATTTTAATAGGTTTTAGTGGAGCCGCACTGCTTATTTTATTATCCAATAATAATTCTAATGAAAATGCCACTAATCCACTTTTAGGTAATTTATTAATGATTGTAAATGCGACTTCTTACTCGTTTTATATCATACTAGCTAAAAGATTAACCACTAAATATCATGTTTTTACTTTAATGAAATGGTTGTATTTCTTTGGAGTGATTTTTATCACACCTTTTGGAATAAGTGAAGGCCTTAATTTTAACGTTAGCTTAGCGAGTACAGTGACATTGCTTCATATAGGATATGTGATCTTGTTTGCAACTTTTGGCACTTATATGTTGAATATTATTGCTATAAGAACTTTAAAACCTAGTGTAGTTGCTGTTTTTGTTTATTTGCAACCGCTATTAACTACATTAATCGCTGTAGGTTTAGGTAAGGACATCATTACACCTTATAAATTACTTGCCGGCGCACTCATTTTTACTGGAGTATTTATAACTAGTATTCCTAAGAAGGCAGGTTAACCTGGTTACTTAACTTTACAATAACAACTTGATTTTAATGGCATAAATACTAACAGCAGCACGTTGCCAGTATAGATAGAGTCTATAAAAGCTTTAATGTAAACCAGTAAATTATACCAAATTGAATTTATAAGCTCTTAAGCTTTATCGCTCAACTTAAAAAACTTAAACACTAAACTACTAAGTCCACAGGTAACTCTCCATGAAGTCTAGTATCTTCTTTACTCAGAGTTTTAAAATCGCTAGACATAGGGAAATGCTTAATTTTTTCATAAAGATCTGGATGTAGCGCTGTTATTTTACGTTCTCTTAAATTCATCCACGCACCAGTCATTAAACCACGAGCTACATTACGCCCTTTATAATCATAAAAGTTATGCCTGAAACTAAAAAGACTACCATCTTCACTCAAACCCGTGACCTCACAGCTCACTGTTATGGGTTTGCCTTGATGAATTTCTTTAAAATAATAAATATGCTCATTAAAAATAACAGGACCCATTTCATACTGCGCCATCTCGCGCTGTCCAAAATCGTTTTCAATTAAAAAAGCCATTCTAGTATGGCTCATAAAATTCTGGTAAGCACTATTTGCCATGTGTCTATTAGCATCTAGATCACTCCATCTCACATCAAATTCTTTAGTAAACATCTTGACTATTTTGTGTAAAGGTATTATAGCGAGCTACAGTATATAGATTCTTTAAGGGAATTTTATAAATACGCTTTCGCGAAAGCGTAGTAACCTTATTCACTACTGCTCTTCAACTTCTTCATCGCTACCCAGAGGTACCATGCAGTAATGATGGTAGAAACCACATCTGCGATTGGGAAACTGATCCATACTCCTAGCTCCCCATAAATTTGAGGTAAAATCAAAATAAGCGGAATCAAAATAAAGCCCATGCGCAATAGTGTGAGCAATAAGGCAGGAATTGCTTTTCCTATCGCTTGATAGTATGCAGCTCCTATGAGTTGGATCGCAATAATAGGCGTGGCTATAAACACCATTTTTAAAGCAAATGATGTCTGGTTAATTACAGCCTCATTATCTGTAAAAACAGTTGCTATTTCTCTAGTAAAAAAGAAAAGTCCTAAAAAAATGAGTAGTCCTAATCCGCAAGCATATTTAATAGAAGTAAAAATAACCTCGCGTACACGAGACCAGTTCTGGGCTCCATAATTATATCCAGCGATAGGTAGAAAACCTTGAGTAATTCCCAGAACAGGAAATAAGGCAAACATCATCATACGACCAATAATCCCAAATACCGAAACACTGTCTTCTCCACCTAATTCAAACAAGACGTTATTCAATATCAAATACAACACACTACTCATGGCTTGCCGTGCCAGCGTCACAAATCCCAGTCCGCCTATTTCTTTTAAAATAGGCCAGTCCAGTATAAAGTGTTTTAAACTACAGAGCAGCTCACTTTTTCCAGAAATAAAAAACCATAAAACATAAAGAAAACACAGGACATAACTTATGGTCGTAGCCCAAGCTGCTCCTTCCATTCCCATGCCTAACTGGTTGATAAAAATATAATCCATCAACAAATTTCCTATGGATGGTATTAACATGGCGATCATGGCGTGTTTAGGAGCACCTTCTGCCCTAATAACATTATTTCCCATCATGCATAATGCAAGAACAGGAACTCCATAAAGTACAATTCTATAATAAATTTTAGCTGGTTCAAAAATGGCTCCTTTACCTCCGAAAGAGTAGACCAAATCATCAATAAACCACAAGCCAAAAATGACGCATAGAATGGTAATTCCTAATGTTATGGAAATTTGATTCCCAAAAGTTCTTTTGGCTTTTTCATAATCATCTGCTCCTAGGGCTCTAGATATAATACTCGATCCACCTATTCCTATAGCCATTCCTAGTGCAGCAATAAAAAATGAAACAGGTAAGACTACATTAATAGCCGCAATAGCAATGGAACCTATCCAGTTCCCTACAAAAATGGTATCTACTAGAATGTTCAATGACATAACTAAAATCCCTATAGAAGCAGGAACCGCTTGTTTGATTAACAAAGAAGCAATAGGTTGTGTTCCTAAAAGTTGGGATTTAGTAGGTTGGGTAGGGCTCATAAAGTGTAAAAGTAGTGTAGGTTTATCTTAATTTCACAGTTTAAGAAGATAGATTTGATCCGGTATTCCTAAAAGTAAAATTTAGACTTCAATCAAAAGTGTACTCACCATTTTACATGCTTTTTGGTGAATAGCTCCTATTTAATAAGTAAAAAAGACCTTCATCCCAGAAGGCCTTTTAATTGAAAAATTATTAATAATCTCACTTTCGCAAAAGCATACTCAAAACACTAAGAGGTAACGTGCTCCTGCATAGCCCATTCATCGATCCAGCGTGATAGTACTTTTACCCAATCTGCTCTAGTGTTTAAACAAGGGATCACATGAAACTCTTCTCCATTTACTTCGTGGAAAATCTCCTCGCCTTCCATAGCTATTTCTTCAAGTGTTTCGAGACAATCACTTACAAATGCAGGAGTAACTATCGCCATTTTTTTAGTACCGCCTAGACCCATTTTTTCAATGGTGCGATCTGTATAAGGTGTTAACCATGGATCAAAACCTAATCGCGACTGGAAACTCGTAGAATAAGTTCCATCTTCCATTTCTAGATACTCACCTACCAGTCGTGTCACTTCTTTACACTGGTGACTGTAGCAAAACTCGTGGGCTGGTGATGGCGTCGCACAACACTTGCCGTCCATTTTACAATGACTTTTAGTGATATCACTTTTTCTAATGTGTCTTTTAGGAACTCCATGGTATGAAAATAACAAGTGCTCATATTCTTTACCTTCTAGAGATTCTTTAATAGATTCAGACAGCACACGTATATAATCAGGATGATTATAAAATGGTGGCATGGTGGTAAAAGACATGTGCGGGAAATGTTCCTTGCGCAATTCCTCTGCCAGCACGAGAATAGTCTCTGTAGTAGCCATAGCAAATTGAGGATATAGTGGAATAATTAAGACCTCATCTACACCTTTATCATTCAATTCTTGCAAGCCTTTTTCTATAGACATAGAACCATAACGCATAGCCAGAGCAATAGGCACGCTGGTAAACTCATCTATTTTTTCTTGTAACCGTTCAGAAAGCACGATCAGCGGACTACCTTCTTCCCACCAGATTTTACCATAAGCCTCAGCACTTTTTTTAGGCCTGGTGTTTAATACAATTCCTTTAACAAGTATGGCTCTTAAAATATATGGTAAATCTATAACGCGCTCATCCATTAAGAACTCGTCCAGATATTTTTTAACGTCTTTAGGGTTAGGACTATCTGGCGATCCCAGATTTACCATTAAAACTCCTTTTTTCATAGTTCGGCTTTGTGCAAAAATAGAGATTTTATAGTCGGTGAATATGTTAGAAGATTACCAAAATCTTATTTGTTAGTTGTTAGTTGTTAGTTGTTAGTTGTTAGTTGTTAGTTGTTAGTTGTTAGTTGTTAGTTGTTAGTTGTTAGTTGTTAGTTGTTAAATTGAAAATTCCTTTTATAAGTAACAAGAAAAAAAGCCGAATTTATTAAGCGCAATAAAAAGAACGCCGTAGGCGACCCAATAATCCGTAATGGCAAACTTCAGTCTGTCTCAATAAAAATCAAGCAGTAAGTGCAGAATTAATTCAGCCCATAGCTCAAGACTCACAAACACACCAGCTCAAAAACCAACCATTTACAAACATTTAGTACCTTTATCAAAACCTATTGTTATGGCAGCCGTTAAAAAATGCCCAGAATGTAAAGAAGAAATACGCGGTCGTGCAGACAAGCGATTTTGCAGTGATTA
>P_2C_Liq_1_UnCtyDRAFT_1000031_pt1 | contig 52636 bp, 40 predicted proteins | sample Pon2CUnioCityCA_2_FD_10234 | JGI IMG/M metagenome (IMG submission 10234) | reverse complement strand
GCTATTGAGTCGCTCTCTCTCCGCCATATTTAGTCTACATAGGCTCTGCAGCCCTTGATATACCTGTATTCGGTATATAGCCTGTTTAGAGCAGTAGACAGATATGGTGACAAATAAACCCAATAATTCTGTTACGCTATCTTAAATACCCCACACAAAAGAAATACCAAGGCCAGATTGTTCCATTTCAATTGATAACGTTTGGTTTGGGGCTAAAAAATTAACACCAGTCACCTCTTTTGCTGGCGAGTAAAAAGCCATCACGTTTAATTGTACTTTGCTACTAAATGAATGACTAAGGCCTGCTGTAAAATGCCACTCTTGCACGCCTGGAGCTAGAATATTAAATAATACTTCAGATGATGGAATAGGTTGCTCGGTGTAAGAAATACCAAAACGGATTTTTTGTTGTTCCGTTCGTTGCCATTGATAGCCAAGTTTATAAATAGTCATGTCGTCCCAACCAAACCCAGCACCGCCGTCAGTGCCTAGAGGTGCTGACATTAAGTTGTCTATTGGATTTGTAATGCTTCTTACATCATCGTAATTTATTTTTTGCCAATCAAATACAATTTCATTGTCTGGCGTAATTTTAAAAGCAGTACCAATTTGAATTGAGCTAGGCAAGTCAAAGCCACCTTGCTCTGCAAATAAACCACGGTAACTGTCGAACTCTTGCATTGAAACTGCAGAGCGGTAACTAGCTCCCCAGCTGAGTGATGAGTTGATCGTTTGGTTTATACCTAATTGAATACCTACACCAGTACTTGTATCTGTTCCATTATCAGACAAATTTTGCGGCGATTGCGAAAAGGGAGCAAAACTACTCAGACCTTGCGCTTCAAACTGTTGCAATACGTAAATTGGCGATACACCAACGCGAGTTTGTTCATTAAACTGATAACTTACTGTAGGACTAATAAATAATTGTTTTAAATCTACGCCAGTAGTACCTGCGTAAAATGTGCCGTCAGGAGCAGTGCCTGCATTATATTGAGTATTCATGCCGCCATTGCCGTAAACTAAAACACCAATATTTATCTTTTCATTAAGCTGATGGCCAATTGCAAATTCAGGAATGGCAAACAACGTGTTATCACTTTTTTGTGTTTTAGCTTCAAGATAAAATGCATCAGGAAAAAAATTAGCTACTGATGAAGCCGTGTATTTACGATCAGGTGAAAAAAGTTCCAAGCCTAACGAAAATTGAGTACTATCAACTAAAAGATTTGCTGGATTGTTTGCCCCCGACATTAGTTCTTCAGATAGAGCTAAACCAGCACCAGCCATACCTTTATGAGCAATGCCATAGCCATGGGTAAAATAACCATTGGTTGCCAATGCACTAAATGATCCTAAGGAGAATGTTAACGCTAAAGTTGATATTAACTGCTTTTTCATTGTAAATAGACACTACACTTTTGAGTTTTAGAGGATGAATAATAGCGAACTCTATATATTCCAAATAGTAATTAAAATAGATTAGATATAGTAAAAAAGAATAAATGATTTTAGTAGCTCATTTAACGTTAACCCCATTTCTCTTGCAGGGCCTTCGCTATGAACAATTATAAATTGAAAATGCAAACGCACCTTCTTGGCGATTAGGCTGTTGTCATTATACCTAGGTGGTTATGGTTTACACTTTTCCCTATACATACGTGGGTAGGATATAAGTTCTAATGAAAGTATGGGGTTGCCCACTGGTATTAGATACCAAGCCTGTAACTAATAATGGCAACAATGAGTAGATTTATGAGTAGACTTTGTTATTATCAAACAAACACAGTGTAGCTTTTAAACTGTAATGGTAGAACCACAACCCTAGATGTAATAACAGCTGAAGGCGCACGCCTGGAAAGTGTGTTTAGGGTTAAACCTAACGAGGGTTCGAATCCCTCTCTCCGCTATATTTTATATTAACCCGTTGATTTTATTGACGGGTTTTTATTTCACTCCCGTTTAAACCCCCTTTTTTGTCGAAACTGCACATAGATGCTTATTAAATTATCATTGTAGGTAAAATATTTAACTCGATAGTTAATTATGAAGAATTCAGTGGATTATTTAATCGATGCACAGTATGTGAGTGATTTGTTATGGATTAGTTTGATGGTGTTGTTCATATATAAGATAAAATAATAAGTTGTCTTAAGTCATACCTGGGGAGAAAATCTATACTAGGCTTATAATTAAGAACTTCTACAGAAGCAGTGTGATCATTTATTTTCTTGCCTGAGGTGACCAATCAATAACCTAAGAAAATTTCTTATTGTTTAAATGATTCAGATAGTGGTATCTTAAGGTTTTGTAAATTAGGAACAAATAAAATGAAAAAGTTACTTTTAATTACAACTTTTTTAGGTTTTAGTGGTACAACATTAGCGGGTCCCAACCCATTTAAAGATTGTGGTATTGGTGCCGCCCTTTTTGAAAACACACCATGGGCAGCTGTTACCTCTAACACTATATGGGATGCTGGAACAACAGCAGTAACATCAGCTACAGCAAGCCCTGAGACTTGCAGTAATAGTAATCCTGAAGTGAAAACTTCAGTTTTTATCCTTGAAAACTTTGAATCTGTCGAGCAAGAATTACTTGAGGGTGAAGGTGAATACGTAAGTAATCTTGGTGATATTATGGGGTGTTCAGTCAAAGAAACTTCAGCAATGGTAAAAGAAGTTCGCGGTGAAATGAGTGAAAACCAAATTTTGACTGAAGTAAAGGTAGAGAAAGCCGAAGAGTTGTATCTAAAAGTTGTAAATACACCAACAGGAAAGAGTTGTTTGGCGGTATAATTAATGAACAATAGAATAAAAAGCCAGCTCTTGTTGGCTTTTTTTATATCAATCTTATCTATATCCGCTGATGCTTCTCCTTATGATCTTTCAGCATTCGAGAAAAAGTTTATAGCTTTATTACATGCCGAAAAAACAAATGAAAAGTATAAAACTTCCTTAAAAGGTAGAAATTTATATTCTACAGATGGTGTGAAATTTGATTTGAAAAAAGAGATTGCAGCAACAAAGAATCACATTATCAGTATAATCAACAGTAAAGAGGGGTCGAAATTTATATGCGAGTATCCAGCTTTATTCAACATATTTTCAAAAAAGTATCCTGAGATAGATAATACGGATTATGAAGAATGTTTCTTTCATCGTGAGTTAACAGAATTAAAAAAAATACGAATTTCATTTGCATCAGGGTATTTAGGTAACCCTGCATCTTTTTTTGGTCATTTATACATAACTCCTATACACTCGAACAAAAGTATTGAAAACTACACATACAATATAGGTGCAATAACTCCTAGTGGAGAACACCCATTGTTATATGTAATCCGAGGATTAATTGGTTCATATGATACATCCTATAAAAAAATTCCTTATCTAGTTCAAACGAATAAGTATTTGAGGCAAGAAGGTCGAGATATTTATGAATTTGATTTAAAAATCACAGATGCTGAAAATGAAATTCTTTTTCTTCATTTGATCGAAATGGAAAGAGAAAATACAAGCTATTATTTTGCTAATAAAAATTGTGCGTATGAGCTAGCTCAAATCTTAAATGTTGTTAGTTCATTAAATGAGGTGAATGAAAAATCTTTTTATTACCCTATGCATTTGCTTCTTTCCCTGCAGGAAAAAGGTAAAGTAGATAATGTCACTGTACGCTCTTCAAATAAAACTGATTTTTATGAATTTTATAAACGGTTAAATAAAAATGAAAAAATTCTTTTCCAAACAGAGCTAATGAATGTCTTAGACGGAAATAAAACCAAAAGCCTTTTTTCTCAAGAAATTCTAAATTTTGGATATGCATTCGTTAAAGACAAAGAAAAACTTAACAATATAAAAATTAATCGAATAAACAATGACGCTAAAGCAACTCCTTCTGTAAAGGAAATAACCCTTTTTTCAAGACCTCCAATAAAGTTCAATATAGGATTAGGAGTTATTGGCCAAGACAGCACTCTGACACTAAAGCTTAAACCTGCTTATTATGATTTTGTGGATTATCCTTCGAATGTTTATCCAGGTAACAAAATTACTTTTTTGGAAAGTATAATAACGTTTGATAGAAAAGGGTTAGCATTAAAAGAAATTGTTTTTATTGATATTCATAAAGGTGAACTGATGCAATCCGGTCTCGAGTATGACAATGAGTATGAATGGGGTGTTAGTGCAAATTACAAGAAAATCAATCAAGAAAACTTTTTTTCATTGAGTGGATATTTGGGGAAAAGTCACTTTATTACCAAGGAATTATCAATTCAATATGGTCCAGCAGTAAGTGTCCAGTCTAATTATGATGGTTATGGTCTTGTTCATTTTAAGCCCACAATAAGACTTTTAGGAGAGGTCTTTGATGATGTTAGATACTCTATTGAATACAACAAAAGTTATAGTGTAAAAAACATTAAAAAAAATAGTGAAGAGATATACTTTTCAATTAATCTTCCTTCTGATGATAACTTGAGTTTTGATATGGAGTTAAGTAAGGTTTATTCTGAAAAAGCATTCAACATTGGTTTATCTTATTATTTTTAAATTAAGTTATTTCCTTATTTGAAATTTTGCTCGAGAAGTTTTTTAATATATTAGATTTGCAAAATTCCATCTCTAAAAGAAGCATGCGGTGGGTAAACACCCACCCAGTAATATTGTCATAGTACCTTGGTGTATCAAAAATGCTACCGTAACCTACTTGATGAATAATTCTTCACATGATTTTTAACATAACCTTTGCCACGAACTTTGGCTAAATAGGACATGCGGTAGATCTCATTGTTAACAGTTGCTTTGTCATTTCTGTGAACCATCATAAATGTGTTGTCAGGACGATAGTATGACATTCCTTTAGAGTTTAAATATTTTTCAGCCCATCCAATAATCTTATATGATGTTCTTATTTTATTACCGTCAACATAAATGCATAGATGATAATTTTACTTCTTTGCTTTTTTTATAATATTCATTTTTAAACACCTCAATCTTGGTGCATATCATCTAACCAAACTTCAATCTCTTCTCCCTTTCAAAGAACATTTCTGCTATTAATTTTGATAGGTGAGGGGGATAAGGAAAGTTTTACGTACTTGTAGATCCAGCCTACAGATTTTCCTATTCTTAGTGATACTTCTTTCGCCGTAAGCAGTCGGTTCTTCATCAGCTCACTACGGACAACCTCCTTTAATCAAGCAAGAATATTAGCCACTTCTAAAAGCTATAAATTTAAGCATGATTGGTTTTAGAATTTTTAGATAAAATAAGTACTTGGGTTAAAAGTGAATAAGTAATAAGATGGAAAAATACATTTCATTTAAATAAGGACACTTTTTATGTCTTGCAAAATGTTAAGTCTAAGCATATTCGTCGCACTTTTTGTTATGCAATTTCCAAGTTTCGCAGATACTCAAGCAAAAGACTCCTCTGAATTCACAAAGGCTTTCCAACAAAGTATTTTAGAAAGTCTGCCTTTTGATGATGTGCGCGACTTTGAACTTGCCGAGAAAGGCCTCATCAGTCGGCCTGATGAAGTCACTATCAAAGATCACAGGGGAAAAGTCGTATGGGAGCTAGGCAATTATGAATTTTTAATGGCGGATGAAAACATTGATACTATTCACCCTAGTCTGTTGCGCCAGGCGAAACTTAACATGCACTATGGCTTGTACAAGGTCACTGAAAAAATTTATCAGGTACGTGGTTACGACCTAGCCAACATGACCTTTATCAAAGGTGATAGCGGTTGGATTGTATTTGATACAATGTTAACACCTGCTACAGCTAAAGCTGCTTATACGCTTGTTACAAAAGAACTTGGAAAATTTCCAATTAAGGCTGTTGTTTACAGTCATGCCCATGCGGATCATTTTGGTGGGATCAAGGGCATAGTAAGTCAAGCCGATGTAGATAATGGAGCAGTTCAGATCCTCGCCCCTCGTGACTTTATGGATCATGCGATTAAAGAAAACGTGTTAGCAGGTAATGCTATGACACGTCGGGCAACGTTCCAATATGGCAATGCTGTTCCTAAAGGAGTTAAAGGTCAAGTAGATGCTGCCATCGGCAAAGGCTTATCGAATGGCTTTATAGGACTTATTGCTCCGACTAGGACTATTGAAGGTGATGAAGAAACAATCATTATTGATGGTATTACAATGGTATTTCAAAACACGCCTAATACTGAATCACCGTCTGAAATGAACACTTACCTGCCTCAATTTAAAGCTTTCTGGGCTGCCGAAAACGTCATTGGAGCATTACATAATATTTATACGCTGCGTGGGGCACAAGTAAGAGATGCTTTGGGGTGGAGTAAGTATATCAACGAAGTTATCCATAAATATGCCAAAGATGCAGAGCTTTTATTTGCGTCCCATTCTTGGCCTCGGTGGGGCAATGAATATTTAATTTCAGTGCTTGAGAAACAGCGAGACCTATATGGTTATTTACACGATCAAAGTTTACATCTAGCAAATCAAGGCGTCACAATTAATGAAATTCACAATGAATTAGAAGTTCCAGAGGTCCTCTCACATGAATGGTATAATCGAGGGTATCACGGTTCTTATTCACACAACGTAAGAGGGATTATCAATAAGTACCTGGGCTTTTTTGATATGAACCCAGCTAATTTAAACAAGATAAGCCCCTCCGATTCGGCCCCTCGATATGTCAAAGCAATGGGAGGAGCAAAAAATGTAATGAAACTTGCCCGAGAAGCTTTTGCTACAGGGGAATATCGTTGGGGAGCCGAGTTACTGAATCATTTGGTTTTTGCTGAGCCAAATTATCAAGATGCACGGTTTTTACAAGCAGATATGTTTGAGCAAATGGGATACCAGTCTGAGAGTGCGGGATGGCGCAATACATATTTGGCGGGTGCATACGAATTACGCTTTGGGAAACCAACATCCGTTGATGCCGTAAAAGCCGGTCCTGATATTATCAGAGCTATGGACACCGGACTTATTTTTGACTTTTTAGGTGTGCGTTTAAACGCAGAAAAAGCCTTGGGCAAATCATTAAAAATAAACATGTACTTTCCGGATGAAAAGTCTCGTTATCTATTGGAATTAGAAAATGCACACCTCAACAACATCAAGGGTATTCAAAAAGAAGATGCAGATGTGACGGTCACCATTAAACGCAGTGATTTGAATTTGATGTTAATGAAGAGGAAGTCATTAGGAGCTTTAATTGAAGAAGAAAGAGTGTCATTTGATGGTGATCAAAATGCATTTATTTCTTTGTTGATGATGATGGAAGAGTTTCCATTTTGGTTTAACATTGTGACTCCGTAACATCACATAAAAGTTTCAGAAAGCTTTAATCCGAGAACAGCATGAGCATCTCACTGAGCCAGTTTAGTTTTCGGTTTATACTTCTCAAACCACGCCAAAATATTCTCAATTTTGCCAATCATGCGTGAAGGGCGACCAGCTATTCCATGCGAAGCACCCGGTACTTTTACCAAAATAGTGTCTACCTTGAGTAACTTTAATGCTTGATAATATTGCTCAGTTTCTGACATTGGTGTGCGCTTGTCGTTTACACCCGTCATAAGCATAGTGGGTGTAGTGACATTACCGACTAAGGATAAAGGTGAGCGTTCCCAATAGTGCTCAACATTTTCCCATGGCAAACCAGGGAATTGATAGGGGATCTGATACAAACCACTATCTGCGGTTAACACTTTTGAGATCCAATTAATGACAGGTTTTGCCACGACTGCCGCTTTAAACCTATCCGTCAGACCAATAGCATAAGCAGTTGCAATGCCACCGGCAGAACCACCCGTGATAAATAATTGTTCAGGATCTGCAATGCCTTTTTCGATCAAAGTATCGATTCCCGACATATGGTCGGCAAAGTCATATTTCGAAGAATATTTATTTTGCAAAAGTAAGGCAAAGCGTTCACCGTAACCCGTGCTGCCTCGATGGTTATTATAAAACACAACATAACCTTCTGCGGCCATCCGTAATACTTCTGCGGAAAAGTGTGGACCGTAAGCTAAATGAGGACCACCATGGATTTCCGTGATCAAAGGATAGGTTTTTGTTGCATCATAATTCGGTGGTAACACATACCAACCATGGATCTCTTCACCATCAATCGACGATTGATATGTGAACTCCTCGATACTCCCCAAATCTTTATGTCCAAACACATCCTCATTGAGCATAGTCAGTTGTCGTTCATTAGCAGGTTTTTGTGTATGCTTTCCAACGTGAGTTACAAAAATATCGGCAGGGCGGTCAAAGTCACCTTTGGTAAAAGCTAACACACCATTGGCATAACTAAAATCTCCACTAGTGTAAGGACGACCGAGTGATTGCCCGCCAAGACCTTTGACTATCGAGCGATGCTTGCCTTGTAAGTTGACATAATCTACTTGAGTTACCCCGCGCAGCATTTGTTGATAGTAGAGCCCCTCATTATTCTCCCATTGAAAATTAGAAACACTGTTATCTATGTTCGCTGAAAGGTTGCGGTCTGCGGTACCGTCGCTGTTCATGACATGCAAGTAACGGTTACGGTATGCGAGTTTCTTGTCATCACGCTTGGCATAAGCAATAAGTCTGCCGTTGGGTGAGACGACTGGGTTACTTTCTGCGCCTGGCGCAGCGGTTAACTGCGTTATCTTTCCGGCTAGATTGACTCGGTATAAATCTGACTCACCCGGCTCATATTCCCAATTCGCGCTGCGATTTGCGGAAAAGACAATGGCATTACTATCCGCCGTCCAACTCAATGTTCCGCGATGATGGAAATCACCACTGGAGAGCTGTCGAGCGGTCCCACCTTCACTAGGTACTACAAATATATGTGTGTATGCTGGATCTAAAACACCTCGGCCATCGGCTTGATAACGCGCCTTAGTAATATGCTGAAATGGTTCAGACCATTTTGCGCCTTTGGGTTTGGCAGGCATTTTCACTTTAAGCGCTCGCTCTTTTGTAGCGACACTCATCGTAAAGGCTAAAGTTTTGCCATCAGGTGACCAAGTTAACGAGCCCGGTGAGCTTGGAATATTGGTGATTAATGCGGTTTGCCCCGTGTCCATCCAACGCACATAGATTTGCGCTTTGCCTTCAATGTTAGATATGTATGCTAAACGCTTTCCATCGGGAGAATAGCGAGGAGAATAAAAACTTTTTTTAGCAGATAGCAATGGTCGATGATCTGAGCCGTCAATACTCGCAATCCATAGGTTGGAACGGGTACTATCAGTCATAACATCGTTAGAGCGACGCACATAGGTAATATGTTTACCGTCTGGTGATAGCTGTGGATCGTTAGCTACCTCTAATTCAAAAATATCAGAAGCACTGAAAGTATTAGATTCAGTGGCATAGACAGTATGACTAAACTGGAGTGCTATAACTAAACCTATTGCATAGGCACATTTTCGTAAGTTTTTAGCCAGTGGAGCTAAACCGTGGGGGACTGGATGAATAGTCATGAAAACCCTTTTAGTCATTGTTATTGTTTTAATAGTATCTAACGTAGGCGAATAATATGAGACTACTAAAAGAACTCAATAAGTGCAAAAATAGCTAATATTTAGCTTATCCCAGACGTGTAAACAGCACTTATATTGATTGAAAGCCTCTTCTTATGTGCTCAACCTTGTACGTGGAATTCGTTTGGAATATGCTCAAGTACATTTGAGTGACATTATTAACCTTGGTTATGGTGCACTTTATTTCATTAACAATCTAGGGTTAGTATTTACATAGAGGGTATTGATTATGAACACAACCACAATAAAGCAAGTAGTCCAGGGTATGCCCGCTTCTGATGGTGCTGGCGTAAAGCTCAAACGTGTCTTAGGTCAGCCCTTGTTAAAACGTTTAGATCCTTTTTTGATGCTAGATGAGTTTGGCTCTGAAGATGCCCAAGACTATATTGCTGGTTTTCCTGCACATCCTCACCGCGGTTTCCAAACCGTGACCTATATGTTGAATGGTAAAATGGGGCATAAGGACTCTGTCGGTAACGAAGGAGTTATTGAAGACGGTGGCTTACAGTGGATGAACGCTGGGAAAGGCATCATTCACGAAGAAATGCCGAAACAGACAGAAGGTAGAATGCGGGGATTTCAGCTTTGGGTTAACTTACCTGCTAGTGAAAAAATGTCTGAGCCGGGCTACGAAGATATTAAAAGTGCACAAATCAATGAGACGACACTGACGCAACATACTTTGGCACGCGTCTTAGCTGGGGAATTACATGGAGTCAAAGGTGCCGTGAGTACCAAAGCGGTACAACCTCAGTTTTATGATATTCATGTTCAGCAAAATGACGAGATAACGCTATCTGTTGACCATAAACACAATGGTTTTGTGTATGTTTATGAAGGCAATATTGAGTTAGATGGCCGAGTGATAGATAAAGGACAGTTAGCTGTATTAGATTTGGCTGACCAGTTGGTATTTAACGCTGCAGCACAAACAAAGTTAATTTTTATCAGCGGTAAACCAATCGGTGAACCCGTCGAGCAATATGGCCCCTTTGTTATGAATACCCAAGCAGAGATTAACCAAGCGGTACTTGATTATCAACAAAACCGTTTAACGAGCTGAGTAAATTGCTGCGTCGTTTTAAACTTATTGAGTAGCAAGATAACCCCCGTTATCTTGCGATTCACTAAAGCCGCATTGAGTGTTTGCGCACCAATCGCATCTTTGTTGCGCATTAACCCTGTGGTTTGTTCGTATAAGCGTTGAATTAACTGATATTGCGCTAAGTTATAACTTTCTTTTTGAAGACATTCTGCTGCGGTCAACGCCGCGTTTAATACTGTTTCGACAACATCCTCAGGCATCTCGGGTAAGAGTAAACGAAGCTCTAATAAACCTGTTTGAATCAAACGTTTGTCCTGCGCTAGCATACCTTTAGCAATCTGCCTGTAGCCTGCTTGGATATCTTCAGGGATCTCCATACAAGCACCGAAATCGAGTAAAACCCATTTCTGTGATTGTGGCTCATACAGGTAATTAGCAAAATTAGGGTCGGTCTGCATAAAACCGAACTCAAATAACTCCGTTAATGTTAAGTCTAATAGGTGTTGCAGGGCGGCACTTCGCTCGGGTAAAGACTTATGCTGAAGTATATCAATCGTTTCGCCTTCGACAAACTCCATCGCGAGAATGTGCGTATTACTCCAGTTATCATTAATAGTCGGAATAATAAAATGCTCTGCTGCATTGTCTGTGGTATTTAGCAGCGCAGTGTAGCGAGCTAAGTTTTGTGCCTCTTGGGTATAGTCGGCTTCTTCTTTTAATTGAGTTTTTGCATCGTCTAGTAACTCATTTAGCGGGAAATGTTCGGGCAGGGCATTCGTCAATTTAATAAGTCGTCCGACATTATTTACATCACTATCGATACTTTCTACGATGCCAGGATATTGAATTTTTACCGCAAGTGTCTCACCAGTGACCAAGGTGGCTTTATGGACTTGGCCAATGGATGCTGAAGCAATTGGCTCAAAAGAAAAATGACTAAACCCATCCATCCAGCCTTTACCCCAATGGGTATTGAGCATGTATAACAACTGGTCTTTTGGCATTGCGTCTGCGCTTTGCCTTAATTGCGCTAAGATAGGTTCCCATTCACTGGGTAAAAACTCACCGGCATCCATCGCTAATAGTTGGCCGACTTTCATAGCCGCGCCACGCATTTTTGCTAATTGTGATGTGATAGAGGTAGCGTGTTGGGTGGTGAGTAGGACTTTTTCTATACTGGGCTTTTCACCGTTTAATAAAGTCTTAGCGGTTTTGCTTGCAGTGGTCCCAGCCAAGCTCAAACCAAGCTTACCTAAAGCTCCTAAACGCGCCAAGCGAGAGCTAGGGACACGACTCCTATTTTTTTCAGACACAACGATACCTTTGCAAATATTTACAGCAATGCATGAGATTTTATATTGAGTGCTTGAGATAAACGCACTATTTGTTGAGTACCTTAGCTATCGCACCAATGTGTGCAGGTCCTACTTCACAGCACCCGCCAATGATACTGGCGCCTTGTTTAACCCAGTCTACTGCTAGCTGGGCATATGCGGCTGGACCTAAGTCATCTCTAGCGGCTAGGCTTTCTACCGTCGTACCGGGATAAAGACTATCAATGTTTGTAAAACCGTTGGCATACACACCCAGTGGGATTTCCATTTTCTGTAATTTAGGCCATGCTGCAGTAATCGATTCTGGACGACTACAATTTAATAAAATAGCATCTGGCGCAAATGGCATTAATTCAGCAATTGCGTCTGCTAATGACTCACCACCACGCAGGTTTTGTGGCTCATCATCAGACACACTAAAAGCGACCCATACTGGTACCTTAGCTTCTTTTGCTGCCAAACAGGCGGCTTTAGCTTCTACCGAAGAAGACATTGTTTCACAAATAAATAAATCTGCATCGGAGCGTTGCAAAGCGACTAAGTGACGATAGCTCTCTACACAATCAGCAAAATCAGGCGACACTTCAGGATGATAGCTAGCCACTAAAGGTGGTAGACAGCCAGCAATTTGAATATTTCGTGCAGTACCTTCACAGGTATAATGATAATCACTAATTGCATCGACAGCCGCTTGTTTAGCCGATTCGTGTAATTGCTCTAACAGATGTGCAGCATTGTTATTTGCTAAACGTTGTGGCGTTGCAGTGTAGGTATTTAATGTAATGACGTCTGCACCGGCGCTAATAAAATCGCAGTGTAATTCCCGCACGAGTTCAGGTTCGTGAAGCATCACTTCAGCAGACCACATGGTAGTGACTTCTCGCTGACTGCGAGCGAGTAATTCTTGGCCCATACCGCCATCTAGGATGATTATATTATCGTGCATTAATGTAAGCCCTTATGTGTCAGCATAGTTAAGTTTTGCGTAATATTCAGTGCTCGAGTAATGAATGTGGCAAAGCCATCAATGAACAACGCACAACTTTCGGATGAAGGTATATACGCATGAAGAGCACAATAGCTCAATGTGCTTAAAAACAAGTGTTCTTTTTTTCATATTTTCACATATATAAAAGGGTGTGACGAGGAATATAAATATGCCAAGAAGAACTAATTTAAAAGATGCACAAAAAATTGAAGTCGCTAGTGACGTAGATGACGTAGTGACGGACAAACGAGAACAATGGCGAGCAAACTCAGCTAAAGCTCGGCGCCGCCAACGCCGCTATAAAAAACGTATGACGGATCAATTAATCCATTATTCTAACTCTACCACTGTAAATTACTGATAAAAATTGCTACTTTAACCATGTGTTAAAAAGTCATTTATCAACGAATAGTTTCGACAGAAAATACGCATATAACAATAACTAAAGGAGTTTCGTATGCAACTTAAACGTTTAGTCATAGGCTTAGCTATGGCCGGTTTTTGTGTCACTGGTAGTTATGCATTCGCTGACGGTCATGGCGATCACAGCCATGCAGCTAAAGATAAACACTTTACCATTGAACATTTACCGCAAGTACAACATGCTGCAAATATTACTGTGGCACCAAATGGTGATATATCGGCTTATACTTTGTCAGTACCGCGCAATATGTTGGACGGAGACAAAGATGGTCGTGCAGACACACATCTTTATGTCATCAATGATAAAGGCCAAAATCAGAGCTTTATAGCACGTAACGGCAGTATCTCCGCTTTGCAATTTGCTACTGACAGCAACACGTTATATTTCAAAACCAAACGTGATAATGACAAAAATACGAGCTTGTACAGCATTTCAATGTCAGGTGGTGAAGCGACCAAAGTATTTGAGTACGACACCAGTATGGGTGATTATGTGGTACATGATTCACACTTATACTTTGTAGCGAAACCCAAAGATGACGCCGAAGATTTAAAAGATAAAGGCTTCAAAGCTCACGTCTATGAAGAAGACACACGTCTAGCCAATATCTATAAAGTGGATCTTGCAGTAGCGCAACCCACAGCGGAAGTCTTCTTTAGTAAAGGACATACCTCAACAATTGAACTGGCTTCAGATGGTTCATTTATTGTTGCAGCTGTGGCACCTACAAATCTGATTGATGATTTTTATATGTTGCGTGACTTGCATGTTATCTCTACTGAGACAGCGGAGGTAACTAACACGATTGATATGCCTGGTAAGTTGGGCACATTTGTCATCTCGGGAAATAATAAGCATATTGCCATGCATGCAGGTACAGATAAGCACGACTCTTCGGATGGTGTTTTGATGGTTGCAAAGGTTGATAGCCCTGAGCTCACTCAATTAACAGCAGATGTAGAGCAACATATTCAAGATGTAGATTGGTACAAAGGGGATATTTTAACTGTTGCTCATCGTGGTGTAGAAAGCGCCTTAGTTCTTTATTCTCCTAAAGGTAAGGTGGAGAAAACATATAAAACGCCTGATGACATTGTTGTGCGTAGTGCAGATGTAGGGAAAAACACCATCCATCTAATTGCAGATAGTCCTAAACATCCAAGAGAAGTATTCACCGTTCGTCGCGGTAAAGCGCAAAAAGTTACAAACAACAATGCTTGGTTGGTTGATGTAGACTTAGCTACGCAAACAACGTTTACCTACACTGCACGTGATGATGCTTCCATTGATGGTTTATTATTGACTCCAAAAGGCACTGCGCCAGCAAAGGGTTGGCCTTTAATTCTCATGGTCCACGGTGGCCCTGAAGCGCATTACAGTGACGGTTGGAACACGGCTTACTCAGTTCCGGGTCAATATGCTGCAGCGGCAGGTTATGCTGTGTATTATCCCAACTATCGTGGCTCTACAGGACGAGGTGTTGCATTTGCTAAAGAGCACCAGAACGATTATGCAGGTAAAGAGTTCAATGACCTGGTCGATGGAGTTAAAGCATTAGCAGATGCCGGGATTATTGATAAAGATAGAGTGGGGATTACTGGTGGTTCTTATGGTGGCTATGCCTCTATGTGGGGAGCAACCGCTCTAACCGAGCATTTTAAAGCAGCCGTAGCTTTTGTCGGGATTTCTAATCAAGTATCCAAGTTCGGTACCTCTGATATTCCCAATGAAATGCACTTGGTACATTCGCTTAAATGGCCTTGGGAAGATAACTGGATGAACTTGATTGAGCGTTCACCCATTTTCCATGCTGGTAAAGCTAACACGCCCATTTTGATTATGCATGGCGAAGAAGATACACGTGTACATCCTAGTCAATCAATGGAGTTGTACCGCTCAATCAAAGTCCGTACTGAAACACCAGTGCGGTTAGTCTTTTATCCAGGCGAAGGTCATGGCAATCGTAAAGCAGCTGCACAATATGATTACGCTCTGCGTTTGTTACGTTGGATGGATACATATTTAGCGGAAGATGCAACGCGTCAAACGGAAAAACCACCTTTTAGCTTAAATATGAAAGCGCGTTTAGAGGCCGCAAAAGATGAGTCGAATAGCAACGAGTAAACTTTTTTCACTCAGTGAAGTAGTGTTTTTTTATAAAAGCTAAAGCACTCCGAAAGTGACAATAAAAAAAGCCCCATTGTTTAAAAACAGTGGGGCTTTTTATTAATAAGGTAAAGCAGGTATGCTATCTGCCGTCGTGCTTTTAAAGCATTGCTACGATTTTACTCACACCATGACGTAAGGGATCCACACAGGGCAAGCCGGTTTCTATAGCGATCATTTGGCAGATTTCCAGAGCCGTTTGCTCGTCTACTGCACTGGTATTTATACAGATCCCCACAACCTTACTGTTGGGGTTGGTGCGTCTTGCATGGAGTAAGTTGACGGTCAATGTTTCATCGATACTAGGTAATTTATAACCGGGCATACCTCGCATAAATTCACGACGCAGTGTGTGACAAATGACTAAAGCATCAGGCTGAGCACCATGGATAAGTCCGATTGTGACACCCGCGTAAGCAGGTTGGAACAAAGAACCTTGGCCTTCAATGACATCCCAATGTTCAGGGTCGTTATCAGGGGTTAATTGTTCGACTGAGCCTGAGATAAAATCAGCAACGACACAGTCTACTGCGACACCTTCTCCGGCGACTAAAATACCGCATTGGCCGGTGGCACGAAATGTAGCCGCAAGACCTTGCTGTTGCATTTCTTGGTGAATAGCTAAGGTAGAATACATTTTACCTACAGAACAGTCAGTACCAACAGTCAACAAACGTTTACCAGTTCGCTTTTGTCCATTACCTGTTTTGAAACGGGTCGTTGGGTGACGAATATCAATTAAACGTACTGAATACTGTTCAGCCAAACTTACCAGCTCTGGTATGTCAGTTAGTTTGTCATGTAAGCCATTGATAATATCTAAACCAGCAATAATAGCGGCCTTAATTTCAGGCAGATATTTTTCATCAATATGGCCACCGGCGTTATTAAAACCTAAAACAAAGGACTTAGCGCCTTTGCTTACGGCTTTTTCTAATGTGACTCTGGGTAAGCCTGCTGTTGTTGTACAGGCCGATAATGCGATTTCTCCAACACATAATTCGGGTCGCCAGTGGGCAATACTACAGGCCATTTTGAGGCCGAGTGGGTCAGTAGCATCGCCTATAAATACGGCATAAGGGGGGGTTAAACGCATAATAAAAAAATCTTCAGAGTGGCTTAATTAAATTTATCGCCCATGTTAACAAATATTGGATAAAAAAAAAGCGCACAGCATTAGCTTGTGCGCCCAGGTTTTACCTCAAAAACTAAACTTCATAACTCACACAGTTAGTTTTGAGTAAGCGATTTATTTTTATTAATCCGTCCTGCTATCCATGTTTTACTCGTTGAAAAGGGGATGTTTAAATCTAACAAGATCAGATACAAACAAGGTACCAAAACTAATGTTACTAATGTCGCATATAATACAGCAAAACCCAAAGCTACTGCCATAGGAATAACAAATGATGCTTGTAAGCTTGTTTCAAACATGATCGGTAAAACCCCAGCAAATGTTGTTATTGAGGTCAGGGTAATTGCTCTAAAACGTGCACAACCTGCTTCAACGACAGCATCTTTAATGGCATAACCTTGTTGACGACGTTGATTAATAAAATCAGTCATCACTAGGGAGTCATTAATTACCACACCTGCAGCAGCGATGAGACCAAATGTGGACATCATCGATAAATCAATACCAAGGAAGAAGTGTCCCCAAATGGCACCCGTTAAACTAAATGGAATCACTGACATGATAATAAGCGGCTGGCCGTAGCTTTTTAATGGTACCGCTAATAAGATAAAGACCATCAGCATACCCGCAATAAAGAACATAATTTGTTCGTTTTGTTGTGCTTGTTGTTCCTCAATGGTACCACCCAACTGAGTCCTTACATCAGGAAAACGCTCCTGCATTTGCGGTAGTAATTCGTCTTTGATTTGTTCAATGACGGTATTGGGTTCAACAGCTTCTTCATCAATTGCCCCCCAAACATAGACACTGCGATAACCTCCCTCGCGGCGAATATAAGAAATACCAGGCTCTTCAGATAAGGTCACAACATCACCTAACAACACTTCGTCTCCACTAGGGGTTTGAATCGTAGTGTATTTGAGTTCTGAGAAGCGCTCACGGGTCAGTTGTGGGTAACGCACCATGACTTTTACTTCTTCACCATTGCGAATAAAGCGCTGCGCTTCACCACCGTAGAAACTAGCACCAACTTGACGTGCGATAGTCGATAAATTTAGCCCCAAAGTATCCGCTACTGGTAACAACTCCATACGGATTTCTTTACTCGCAGGGTCAATCGTTGAGCTCACATCAAATAAACCGTCAGTCTGTTGCAATAATGAGATTAAATAACGTCCAGCCGCATTTAATGTTGCTAAGTCACTACCAAAAATGGCATAACCAAATTCGCCATTGTCACCACCACCATTTACGTCATCTTGGATAGTTATGGACTTCATACCTGCGATTTCTGGTATTTTTTCACGCCATTTTCGTGCCAGTTCAAAGGTATCAAAGTGACGTAATTCTTCATCTACGAGTGGAATAACAATACGAGCGTTGGTGCGACCTTGGTTAAATGCCAATATGTCACGGATCATTCCTGAACCATATTCATCAATCGTTTCTTGTTCCACATCCAAAATGACTTTTTCTACTGTTTTTAAAGCAGTGATCGTCGCCATATCAGATACTGCTTCACTCATTTCTATGCGCACAGAAGGGAAGTCATGTGGCACTTTAGGATTGGGTACAGTGCGCACGTAATCCGCTTGGATCAAACCAACACTGATCAAGAGCATTGCGATAAAGGTCGCAAATACCGCCCAACGCCATTCAGTACAACGCGTGATAAAACGCTTGTATTTCCCATTAACAAAACCAAAGAAAGCTTTATTAAAACGGTCACGCCAGCTGTTTTCTTTAATTGGCGTCATTTTAATATGCGCGATATGCGAAGGTAAGATCAGCTTAGATTCGACCAAACTAAAAGCTAAACAAAGGATAACTACCATTGCAATATTAAAGAAAAACGCGCCCTCAGGACCACTCGACAACGTAAATGGCGCAAAAACCGCAATGGTGGTCAAGACACCAAACGTGGCAGGTGTTGCTACACGCTTTGCACCACGGATAACGTTATTTACGCTCATTCCTTTTTGTTCAACTTCAGTATAAGCCGCTTCCCCAATGACAATGGCATCATCAACCACGATCCCTAGGACCATAATAAAGGCAAATAAGGACATGATATTAATGGTGACACCGAATACAGGCATCATCATGATAGCCCCAAGGAAGCTGACAAAGAGACCTACGACCACCCAGGCTGCCAAACGGAAGCGTAAAAATAGTGTTAGCATAAGGGCAACTAACACGGCACCTTGTGCTAGGTTATTTAGCATCATATTTAAGCGGGCATTCAGATAGTAGGTCATATCAACCAGGATCTTGATTTGCAGGCCGTCTGGTAAGGTTTTGTTTTTCTGTTCGATGTACGCTTTGACCGATTCGGCTACCGGTACAGTATCTTGGGTTTTAGTCGCTTTCACATTCATGAAAATGGCGTTTTGCCCAGAATATTTAAAGTAACGTTCACCTTCGGTAAATCCGTCTTTGATATTCGCGACTTCTTTCAGCAGAACACGCGCACCACCAGCTCCGATAATGACAGGGATATTGCGGAACTCTTCACCATCGTAGTATTGGTTTTCAACACGCACTGCAATCGTACCTGAGTCCGTGCGCAGCTGCCCTGCAGAATAGTTAGCGGAATAGCGACGGATCGCACTAGAGATATCACTGATCGTTAAATTGTATTGTTTCAATGTCTCTGGACGCACTTCAATAGCGATTTCATCACCGGGCGCTTGTTGGTTTGCCAAAGAAACATTACTGAGTTGCAGTAACTCATTTTCGATTTGTTGAGCAATCGGTTTGAGTTGTTCCAAGGGCACATCACCGACCAAAGACATTTCTATCACGTCTTGCTGGAACTCGGCTTGTGTCACCTGAATCGGTTCCATATCTGCAGGGAAAGTACCTATTGAATCTACTCTCTGTTTGACTTTATCCAAGGTTTCTTGAATATCTGCATCTGAATGTAAACGCAGAGAGATGCGTCCGCCATTGCGAAAAGAACGCGAGACACTCTGTTTTATTTCAGTGATGTCTTTAATGTTTTCTTCAATTTTGACTAAGATACTTTCTTCAATTTCTCGAGGAGCTGCACCAGGGTAGGAGGCTTGGATATTGATGAAGTTAATTTCAATGTTAGGAAACATCTGACGCTGGATAGTGAACGCACTGACAATACCCATCGCAATAATGAAGAACATCATCAAATTAGCTGCGACAGGGTTACGTGCAAAATACGCGATAATCCCTGTTTCTGGCTTTTCAGCGACATTACTAGGTGCTATATCCGTTGTTGCTGGTAACGCATTATTATTTGAGTTGTTTGAGTTAGGATTAGTTGGGTCAGTCATACAGGCAATCCTTACTCTGATTCATTCGCAATGACATCGATGTCATCAGTAATTAATTTCACTTCCATTCCGTTTTGTGGATATTCTGGAAGACTAGTAACAATTCTGTCTGTCGGTAAAATACCGTCATTTACTAGAAAAAACTTACCTTCTTCACGGAGCACAGACACCGGTTTTGAACGCATTTTATTGTCTGCATCTAAGGTCCAAATTAAACGGCGATTAATGAGGGCTTGAGGGATTTTATAGACGTTTTGTAGTGTAATTCCTGTAAACTGTACTTCTACATACTCACCAAATTTTACCTCAGGTGCGGCAGTGTTCATGCTGTACGGGTCATTAATTTCTACTACGATATGGGACATGCGGGTACGTTGGTCTACCACACCTAAGTCTCGAGTAATTGTACCTTGACGGGTGACAGGGTTCTGGCCATTGGTTTTAATCGTTGCTCGTAACCCGGCAATTTCTTCAGGTAAAAAAGGTGTATCAAAACCAGCAATAGGGATAACAACTTCAGCAGTTTCGATGTTGTTTAGCATACCAATTTTAACCCCGCGATTAACAAACTGACCAACTCCGATATCACGCGATACAATTAGTGCGTCATAGGGAGATTTAACAGTTGTATCACGTAAGTTCTTTTGGGCAATCTTCAGACTGGACTGTGCAGATTTTAGGTTCGCTTCAGCGGATAAAAGTTGTGGTTTACGTAGATATAGATCACTGACGTTATTATTCGGTAAGTTTTTGGCCTCACGTGCAGCAACATCTGCTCTGGCTTTTTCTTCAATAAGGGCTGCTTGCGCTCGAGCGAGTTCTGATTCAGCTTGTAATACTGCTGCTTCATAGTTATCCGCTTCAATAGTAAATAAAATGTCGCCACGTTGTACTACTCCACCGGCAACAAACGCAGGATGGATACTCGTTACTTTTCCGGTTACTTGCGCAGAAATGGCGGTTGCTTCTTTTGGTGCTATTTCACCATTAGTACTGATAACAACAGGGTAATCTAATGTTGCAACTGTTTGTACACTGACAGTTGGGCGGGTGTCTACTTTGTCTTTTTCTTTTTCTTCATCCGCTGTGGCTTTAATACCCAGCATTCCGGCAACCCCCAAACTAAAAATAAGAACGGTCGCGAGTAATTTATAACGTTTTTTTTGCATTTTTTCTTGCATGATAAAGCCCTTTCAATATGCACTGGATAATAGAACAAAGTACTTTGTGCGAAGTAAATAATTTTTGATATTGAGATCATAACTGACCTAAAGGCAAGATGCAGTGACGAAATGTAACGAGTTGTAATCGACGTAACAAAGTGCACAGACAACGTGTTTTAATTAAGCATAAAACATGTAATTTCAATAGCTTAGCTAGTGAGATAATGTGCTGGTATGTTACAAATATCTTGCTTGATTTAGCCAAGGTTTGTAGTGTTAATTGATAACTGTTACAGATATAAAAAAGTCCAATTTCAAAAAATGAAATCGGACTCTAATGATACTTTTAAACTCTGATTTTACGAGCTGTCACTATTGCACTACAACATACCCTGTAGTGTTAGTAGTTGGCATTACCTGGTGTTCTTGGGAATGGGATAACATCACGTACGTTTTGCATACCTGTAACATAAGCTACCAAACGCTCGAATCCTAAACCAAAACCAGAGTGAGGCACTGTACCGTAACGACGTAAATCGCGGTACCAAGCGTAATCTTCTTTATCTAAGCCCATTTCTTCCAAACGTGCATCAAATACATCTAAACGCTCTTCACGTTGTGAACCACCGATTATTTCACCAATACCCGGCGCTAATACATCCATTGCTGCAACGGTTTTACCGTCGTCATTGATACGCATATAGAATGCTTTAATGTCTTTAGGATAATTTTGCATGATAATAGGTGCACCAACATGCTCTTCTGCCAAGTAACGCTCGTGTTCAGAAGATAAATCTACACCCCATTCAACTGGGAATTCGAACTTCTTACCTGATTTTTGTAAGATCTCAATAGCATCGGTATAATCCATGCGGACAAACTCAGAGTCAACGACTTGCTCTAAACGAGTAATTGCGTCTTTGTTGATGCGCTGAGCAAAGAAAGCCATATCATCAGCACGCTCTTCAAGAACGGCTTTGAATACATACTTTAATAAATCTTCTGCAAGTTGCGCCACAGTTGCTAAATCAGCAAAAGCGACTTCTGGCTCAATCATCCAGAATTCAGCTAGGTGACGTGAAGTGTTTGAGTTTTCTGCGCGGAAAGTTGGGCCAAACGTATAAACTTTAGACATCGCTGTGCAGTAAGTTTCTACGTTTAACTGACCTGATACCGTAAGGAATGTTTCTTTACCAAAAAAGTCTTGGCTGTAGTCAATTTGACCTTTGTCATCCATAGGTAGATTCATCATGTCTAACGTAGACACTTGGAACATCTCACCTGCACCTTCGGTATCACTCGCCGTTAGGATAGGAGTAGAGATCCAATAATAACCACGCTCATGGAAAAAACGATGAACTGCTTGGGATAAACAGTTACGAACACGTGTGACTGCACCAATTACGTTTGTGCGTGGGCGTAAATGAGCGTGCTCACGTAAAAACTCAATCGAGTGGCGCTTTGCCGCCATTGGGTAAGTATCAGGGTTTTCTACTAAACCAACTACTTCGACGCTTGTTGCGTCAATCTCAACAGCTTGGCCTTGACCTTCTGAAGCTTTTACTGTTCCGGTGACAGCAACAGAGCAACCTGCAGTGAGAGTAGTAATTTCAGAATAATTTTCTAGCGTATTTAATGCGATAACTTGAACAGGATCAAAACAGCTACCATCGTGAACTGCAACAAATGATAAACCTGCTTTGGAATCACGACGGGTTCTCACCCAACCTTTGACTTCAACAGTGTCTCCAATAGCAAATGCGCCTTTTAACACATCAACAATCGCGGCATGCGCCATAAAAAATTCTCCAATAGTAAGATATGCGCTGAATTATACGCATTTTCAAAGGGATAAACCAAGTAAAAAGCAGTGATTTACGTGAATTAGTCAGCTCAAATAANGATTATTTTTAGTCATGAGATAATCTTGTTAGGNTCGTNTTGTATAAATCTTATTCCAGTGCGGTATAAATCGCGTTGGCGAGTTGTTTAATGTGTTGCTCATCACTGATAAAAGGTGGCATAACGTAGACCAATTTACCAAATGGACGGATCCACACACCTGCTTGAACAAAATGTGCTTGAATCTTCGCTACATCAACTGGCGATTTTGTTTCCACCACACCAATTGCCCCTAATACGCGAACATCTGCAACGGCCTCTAAGTCTGAGCACGGCGCTAAGTAATTTTTTAACCAGCGTTCAATATTAGGCACTTGAGTCTGCCAATCACCTTGTTCAATAAGGGCCAAGCTTGCTGAAGCCACAGCACAGGCTAATGGGTTACCCATATAAGTGGGACCATGCATAAATACGCCAGGGGCACCTTGGCATACGCCTAATGCTACATCTTCAGTACAAATGGTTGTTGCCATAGTCATATAACCACCTGTCAGTGCTTTGCCTAAGCACATGATATCAGGGGTTATTTGTGCATGGTCACAACCAAATAATTTACCAGTTCGGCCGAACCCTGTGGCGATTTCATCAACGATTAGTAGCACATCATATTCATCGCATAACTGTCGCGCTCGGCGTAAATACTCAGGATGGTACATACGCATGCCACCAGCACCTTGGACAATCGGCTCAAGGATTAATGCGGCAAGTTCATGTTGATGTTTTGCTAGTAGTTCTTGCAAAGGTAATATGTCGTCTTCATTCCACGTTTGTCCAAAACAGGTCTGTGGCGCGGGTGCAAAAATTTGTTCAGCTAACACATTTTTGAATAAAGAATGCATACCATTAATCGGGTCGCACACTGACATCGCCGCGAAAGTATCACCGTGATAACCATTGCGCGGAGATAAAATTTTGTGTTTGTTAGGTAGTCCCTGACAAGCAAAGTATTGCAGTGCCATTTTGATAGCAACTTCCACTGATACAGAGCCAGAATCTGCAAGAAATACTCGGTTGAGTCCTGCTGGCACCATGTTTAATAATTGCTTGGTAAGTGTGATCGCCGGTTGATGAGTAATACCGCCAAACATAACATGAGAAAAATCGTCGAGTTGTTGCTTAGCCGCTGCGTTCAATGCAGGGTGGTTATACCCATGAATAGCTGCCCACCAAGACGACATACCGTCAACTAAAACCTCACCAGAGGCCAAGGTGAGTTCCACACCAGTTGCTCCTGTGACTTCATAGCAAGGCAATGGTTCTGTAGCAGATGTGTAGGGATGCCAAATATGACGTTTGTCGAATTCAATATTATTCACAGATAGTATTTCCAACATTTGTTTAAATAGTGCTCATTAGTCAACCTTCGGTACTGGTCAGGGTTGACAACGCAGGCGCTAGGCATAGACTAAGCTACATATTTTGACCTGTAAAGATGATTTTAATGAGTACGACAACTGTAGCTAACCCAACGACTTCTCCTTCTGTAGCCCCATTAACTGGCACTATGCCGAGCAAATCTGACGCTGGTGTACGTCATAATTGGACCCTAGCAGAAGTGAATGCCTTGTTTGCATTGCCGTTTAACGATTTATTATTCCAAGCTCAAACGGTACATCGTACACATTTTGACCCAAATCACGTCCAAGTTAGCACTCTGTTATCGATCAAAACAGGAGCTTGCCCGGAAGACTGTAAGTATTGTCCACAAAGCGCACGTTACGATACAGGGCTTGAAAAAGAACGTCTCTTAGAGATCGAAAAAGTCATTCAACGGGCTAAAGAAGCAAAAGCCGCCGGCTCAACGCGTTTCTGTATGGGAGCCGCATGGCGCAATCCGCGTGATCGAGACATGCCTTACGTAATTGATATGGTTAAAGAAGTAAAATCACTTGGCTTAGAGACTTGTATGACACTTGGCATGTTATCGTCAGACCAAGCATTAGCACTCAAACAAGCCGGTTTAGATTATTACAATCACAACCTTGATACTTCTCCTGAATACTATGGCGACATTATCACCACACGAACTTATCAGGACCGTCTTGACACACTACAAAACGTGCGTGATGCAGGTATGCATGTGTGCTCAGGTGGGATCGTTGGTATGGGTGAAACAGGCGATGACCGTTCTGGTTTATTGATTGCTTTAGCGAACCTTGAGAAACATCCAGAAAGTGTTCCTATTAATATGCTAGTAAAAGTGGAAGGAACACCTTTAGACAAAGTTGAAGATCTAGATAGTTTTGAATTCATTCGTACCATAGCCGTAGCGCGGATCATGATGCCACAATCCTACGTGCGTCTTTCTGCAGGACGTGAAGCGATGAACGAACAAATGCAAGCATTGTGTTTCATGGCTGGTGCTAACTCGATATTTTATGGCTGTAAACTACTCACTACATCAAACCCTGATACGCATGAAGATGTCATGTTATTTAAAAAGTTAGGCATCAACCGCGAACAAACTAAGTCATTCTCAGATGAAGCTTACGAGGCAGTGTTGCAAGATGAAATTGCCGCACAAAAGAATGCTGACTTGTTTTACGATGCTAGCAAATAGTTAAAGAATAGAGGAACGCTCATGTCATTTGTATCTCGCTTCCAAGCCCGCTTGGCAGCGCAAGAAGAACAACATTTGCTTCGTGAGCATACTTTAATATCTGATGATTACGACGGTGTTATTCAGGTCAACGGACAACATTATCTAAATTTCGCTAGCAATGATTATCTAGGTTTGCGACAAAACCAAAACGTATTACAAAGTTTTGTTGAAGGTCTATCAAAATATGGGGCTGGCTCGGGTTCTGCATCCCTAGTTACCGGGCATACTCAAGAGCACTCTGAATTGAGTGATACCTTAGCTACAGCTCTAAATCGAGATGCTGTTTTACTTTTTTCATCTGGTTTTGCGGCAAACCAAGCAATTTGTCATGCATTATTGCAAAAGGGTGACGCAGTAGTGTGTGATAAATTAATGCATGCTTCATTTATTGAAGGAGCTTTAACGAGCCCCGCAACATTCACTCGATTTCGCCACAATGATATGGCTCACGCCGAGTCCACTATTGGTAAAGCCAAACAAAAACTGGATCCTAGCGCTGCTTTATTGCTCGCATCCGAAGGTGTTTTTAGTATGGATGGCGACCAAGCTCACTTGCCTGACTTAGCGGCCTTAAGTAAGCAGCATGCCGCGTATTTAATGGTTGATGACGCCCATGGTTTTGGTGTGCTTGGTAAGCAGGGGTTGGGAGCTGTTGAAGTTCATCAACTTAGCCAGACAGATTGCCCGATAGTTATGGGTACTTTTGGCAAAGCAGCAGGGACTTCTGGTGCATTTGTTGCGGGTTCTAAAGACCTGATTGATTATCTAAAAAATTCGGCACGTCACTATATTTATTCTACTGCAATGTCTGCCGCCAATGCCCGAGCAACTCTCGAAAGTTTACGCTGTATTGTTGCTGGTGCTGAAAGACAACGTTTGCAAGAAAACATTCATTTGTTTAAAACAAAAGCCAGTAGTAAAGGTTTACGGCTTATGGCATCGAATACGGCCATTCAGCCACTGTTAATAGGTGAACCTGCCTTAGCAATGCAAGCATCTGCCTATATGAAAAAATTAGGGCTCTGGGTGACAGCGATTCGGACGCCAACCGTACCTCCAGGGACAGACCGCTTGCGAATTACCTTAAGTGCCTTACACCAACCCAAGGATATTGAAGCTTTGGTGGATGCTTTGGCAATGATGCGTGATGCATTATTAAATGATGAGGCTTAGTGTGAGTTCCATGTATGTCTCCAATAAAGCTAAAGTAGCAGAACAGTTTTCTAAGTATGCAACGCAATACGATGATGTTGCTACTGTGCAACAGCAAATAGCCGCATACGGACTCTCAGAATTATACCAACACACTGCTTTACCAAAGCAACGTCCTTGGGTGGATCTGGGGTGCGGGACAGGCGCAAATATGGCGGTATTAGGTCAGCAAACCAATACGCCTGTATTGGGCTTGGATATTGCTGCAGGCATGCTCCAAACAGCGCGAAAACACAATATTCATCAGCCTTTTGTGCAGGCTGATTTTGAAGCCTTACCGTTACAAAATGCTAGTGTGGACGTAGTGTTTTCATCTATGGCTTTACAATGGTCCAGTGCACCTAAGATGTTAGCAAAGGAGCTTGAGAGGGTTTTAGCGCCAGGCGGGCATGCCTTTTTAAATGTGATGGTCGCGCCAAGTTTTGCCAAATTACGTCAAGCATTTACAGCGATTGGGCATGATGACTCGGTGAATCACTTTGCTGATCCCAAAGAATGGGTAAATGCATTTTCTGATCATTTAGTTTTAACCACAAAAAATAAAACTTTCACTGCCGATTTTACTAATTTTAAAAATATGATGTTAAGTATTAAAGGGGTGGGAGCGGGTGTTGTGCAAAACACTCATGAAATAGATCAGGGTTCTGCATCGTTCGATGCACAGACAAAGACACTACGGAATATCAATAAATATCAGTACCAAACATTAATCAATTCCTTTTCCGGAATCTATCAGCTTGACTATCACGTTTTATTTTTGCATTTACATAAATCATCTTAGCTGGATTAAAATTTTTAAGAGGTTTTTAGACTATGGCGACACGTTCTTTTTTTATCACTGGCACTGATACTGATGTTGGTAAAACAATTATAACATGTGGTTTAATGACAGCCTTTAAACAGTCAGGTTGTTCTGTATTGGGGCATAAACCTATTTCAGCAGGTTGTGCAACAGTCATTGCCCAAGGTCAGGCGAGTTTGCGTAATGAAGATGCCGTTGCGATGCAAGCGCTAGCATCCAAAGATATTCCCTATGAACAAGTGAATCCCATTGCGTTTTCTCCTGCGATTGCACCTCATATTGCGGCTGAACAAGCAAAGCAAAGCATTGATACGACACTTTTAGATGAGAATTTAACAACATTACAAACGCATAATGCGGATGTGTTAATGGTGGAAGGCGCGGGTGGTTGGCTTTTGCCGATTAATCAAAATCAGACACTAGCGCCATGGGTGGCGCAACACAAATTACCGGTGATTATGGTTGTTGCGATGCGCCTGGGTTGTCTCAACCACGCTTTACTGACAGCTCAAGCAATTGCAGCTTCAGGCTGTGAATTAGTAGGTTGGGTGGCTAATTCTTTTTGTGAACAACCCTTTGCTGAAGCGAATATTGCTACTTTAAAGACGATGATAGAAGCACCACTGTTGGGTATAGTTCCACGAGTTGCCTTAAGTGAAAACGCTGAATTATCCGCCCAAGAAAAAACTCAGAAACAAGCTGCACAAGTTGCTCAATATCTAGATATCAGTTTCTTAGGTGTTGACTAAACAGTAACTCAGATCGCTTCCCGCAGGGATGATTGTTTTTTTGCCGTTGAGCATTTGTATTCCAGTATTGACCGGGGCAAGAGTAAGCGTATCACCTTGTCTAATTAACGCACCTCCTTCTCGGATCCCTAACACTGGCACATCAGGGTTGAGTACTGAGAACTCAGTGAGTCTTTCATCACGTGTTTCGCCATGAAAACCCTCTGGATGTTCATCAGTGTAATGCGGGTTGAGTTGGCAAGGAACAAAACCTAGTGCTGTAAATGAAGGTGGCTCTATGATTGGCATATCATTGGTTGTGCGAATACTGTTACCACAAATATTTGAGCCGGCACTCCACCCTATATAAGGGGTTTGTTTCGCTACTGCATCTTGAATGGCTGATATTAGATTTTGTGTTTGCAATTGGTACAATAAATGAAAGGTGTTACCACCACCCACTAATATCGATTTAGCTTCAACAATAGCTTGAATAGGATCTGCATATTCGTGAATACCTTTGATGGCATACTCAGGTAGAGCATCTTGCACTTTTTGTGTGTATTCGTCATGGGTCATGGTGATACCCGCAAAAGGAATGAAAAGGCAAGATGAGATGTTACCTAAGTGCGCTTGGATCATCTCCCGACAAGGTGCAAGGTATTCTGAATTATTGGCTTTGGAGCTACTAAGCATTAAAATTTGCATCGTTTTTACTATCTGTTATCGATTATAAACGCTAGTATAAACAAAAATGGTGACGTTGAATAATATGAAAATTATATTTACACGCTTGCTTAATACATTAAATACACTGACCCTTGAGGTTAGTTTAACGGTCTTAAAACCCTAAAAAAATGCCACAAACTAATTATAAAATGCCTCAAGTCTGTTTGTTATTGATTTTTGTTAGCCTGGCTCTTTTGAATCTGCTGCATCCTTTATGGTTTTATGATCAGGCTATTGCTTGGCAGATATTCTGGCATTTACAAGTTCCTCAGGTTGTTACCGCACTCATTGTCGGCAGTGCATTATCCGCAAGTGCAGCAGTCTTACAGGTTTTATTGCGTAACCCACTAGCTGACCCAGGTATGATAGGCATTAGTAGTGGTGCAAGCTTAATGGCTGCTTTATTACTACTGAGCCCATTAGCACAATGGAATTATATAACCTATCTTCTGCCTCTGGCATGTTTTACAGGTGCTTTGGCTTCCACTTGGTTAATGTTTTATTTAGCACGTAAACTTGCTTTCACCCCAGCAGCCGTTATTTTAGCGGGTATCGCATTGTCGACCATCAGCAGTGCAGTTGTTGCTTGGTTGTATCTGTACGCATCTCCTAATCAGTTACGTGATCTTACCTTTTGGTTAATGGGCAGTCTGCAATATACCGATTTATGGTTACTTGGCATAGCTGGTTGCATTTTGCTCCCTTGCGTTAGAGTCTTAAGCGTATTAATACCCAAGTTAAATCGTCTATATTTAGGTCCTCAGCAAGCATCTTTGCTGGGTATAGATGTACGTAAAACAACGCAAACATCACTTTTTGTATGCGCAGTAATGGTTGGGTTAAGTGTAGCTATTGCAGGAGCTATCGCATTTATTGGTTTGTTAGTACCACATGTTGTGCGCAAATTGACCGGACATGATAATCGTACAGTCATTCCAATCTCAGCTCTGGTAGGTGGGATATTTTTACTGTGCATTGTGACGTTTAATACTTTTTCAGGATCCATAGCATTACCAGTATCGTTGTTGACAGCGACAATTGGTGGTCCATTTTTTATCTATATCTTATTTCATCGTCAACCGCATTTAAGCGGAGTGAGACAGTAGATGGCAAATTCGCTCTTGAACATTACTTTACAAGCGTGTGCCGCAACTCCACGATATGAGTTTCCTGAGATAACACTGCATGGAGGCCGCTTCATTCATGTGCTAGGGCCCAATGGTGCCGGCAAATCAACTTTATTACTATTGCTTGCCGGTCTTTTAGAGCCTAAACGGGTAAGGTTATGCCATTCATATTTACACTGTAAAGCTGAAGCAGGTAATAAGGATATGACTGAAAATAGCATAAAAGGAATGCGAGAGAATGTGCTAACGCCTAATAATAACTCATGGCACCGTCATAGAGGTTACTTCTGTACACAGTACGACCCGAGTTTTGCACTAAAAGTTGCAGATGTTTTGCAATTTTTTGTGTTAGAGCCAAGTGCTAATAAGAACAGCGTTATTTTAGCTCCTGAGATAGAACGCGTTTTTGCGATTCGCCAATATTGGGATAGACCGATAACTGAGCTTTCTACCGGACAACAAAATCGGGTTCATCTAGCGCGGGTTTGCCAACAAATTTATCCTGCTTTGCAACAAGGGCGAGGAATATTACTTCTCGATGAGGCTTTTTCAGGTCTGGATATCTACTATCAGCAACAATTAATGTCACTATTGCAACGCTGGGTTGCTTTGGGGAATATAATTGTGCACGCACATCATGAACTGCACAGTTTAGCTAAGTACCCTGATGATGAAGCTCTCGTCATCGCTGACGGCAAACTTGTGCATCGAGGTCGAATAGCCAGTTTGGATTGGTCAAACATTTACCAAACTATATTCCAGGTTGATACGATATAAACAAAATATATCAGTATTATACTGATTTTCTAATGAGGCCTTCCTAGTGGTATGCTAGGATTAGTTAATTTTTATGTTACTTTCTAAATTAAAGGATATTTCAGTGAGCCAATGGAGCATTGACAGCTGGCGTAAAAAGCCAATCTTACAACAACCAACTTACCCGAATCAGGTCGAACTTAAATCGGTAGAACAACAATTAGCAACAAATCCTCCTTTGGTATTTGCTGCAGAAACCAGAGACTTGCTAGCACAGTTAGGCAATGTTTCTCAAGGGAAGGGTTTTTTGCTGCAAGGCGGTGATTGCGCCGAATCTTTTGCCGAGTTTAATGCACCAAAAATTAGAGATACGTTTAAGGTTATGCTGCAAATGGCGATTGTCATGACGTATTCTGGCCGTTGTCCTGTTACAAAAGTCGCTCGTATGGCTGGCCAATACGCCAAACCACGTTCAGGTGATATGGAAACTATCGATGGTGTATCATTGCCAAGTTATCGCGGTGACATTATCAATAGCTTTGAGTTTACAGAAGCTGCGCGTATTCCTGATCCGAAAAGGATGTTACACGCTTACAACAATTCTGCGGCGACATTAAACCTTTTACGTGCCTTTGCACAAGGTGGCCTAGCCGACTTACAGCAAGTGAATCGTTGGAATATGGGCTTTTTAGAAGGTAATCCTTTGGCTGCTCGATATGAGAACTTGTGTAATCAAATTCAAAATGCCTTGGAATTTATGGATGTCATCGGCATTAATAAATCGACACACTCGACTTTGCATGAAACATCACTATTTACGTCACATGAAGCTTTGTTATTAAATTATGAACAAGCACTGACGCGTATTGATACATTAACTGGTAACCCTTATAACTGCTCTGCACATATGCTGTGGATTGGTGAGCGTACTCGTCAATTAGATCATGCGCATGTTGAATTTTTCAGTGGGATCCATAATCCGATTGGAGTCAAGATTGGACCAAGCATGGAAGGTGATGAACTTATCCGTTTGATTGATGCGTTAAACCCCAACAATGACCATGGTCGTTTGACATTGATTACGCGTATGGGAGCTGACACTTTAGCCGATAAATTACCTGCGTTGTTACGCCGTGTTAAAGCAGAAGGGCGCAATGTAGTGTGGTCTTCTGACCCTATGCATGGTAATACCTTTAAAGCTTCAAGTGGTTTTAAAACCCGTAATTTTGATGCAATATTGAGTGAAATCCAGCAATTTTTCACTGCTCATGAACAAGAAGGCACACATGCCGGTGGTGTCCATCTAGAAATGACAGGGCAGCATGTAACAGAGTGTACAGGTGGTGCTTATCAAATTTCTGATGATGACCTAGCACAAGCATATCAAACTCAGTGTGACCCTCGTTTGAATGCTGACCAAGTCTTAGAAATGGCATTCTTAATCGCTGACCACATTAAACCTAAGTAAGGTTCGGTAAATCTCAATTGTGCTAATGGGCTTGTTATCTCTAGCTCATTAGCCATTTGCCTCAATCTAGTAACACAATCCCTAACTAACGCAATAAAGGTTTTAGCATACCTTCTAAACCATTAAGTTTAATTTCATAGATTAACGCGAGTTGCTCACCGAGCTTACCGTCAGGAAATCCCTTTTTGTGGAACCACACTAAATAAGGTTCAGGCAGTTCTAATAAACAACACCCCGCATATTTTCCAAAAGGCATTTTAGTATTGATTGCCTTGATTAGGGCATCCTGGTCTGAATCTGCCATGGGTGTTGCACTTATCATCATGGAATATCTCGTTGGCTTTCTGGGTCAGACGCATCCTGTTTATTGGATCCTTTATTTGAGTGTTGCTGAGCCTGCCAGAGTCCACTATAAACTTTATTGTGTTGTAAGAGTTCATCATGTGTCCCTTGTTCGGCAACTTCACCGTCTTTTAAAACAACAATCATGTCCGCATCTTTAATTGTCGATAGGCGATGGGCTATAACAATACTTGTATGTTGCTGGGCAAGGGCATTCAGAGCACTTAAAATCCCTTGTTCAGATTCACTGTCTAGAGAAGAGGTTGCTTCATCAAAGATAACAATGGGTGGGTTTTTCAAAATAGTCCGTGCAATTGCGACCCTTTGTTTTTCGCCTCCAGACAATTTTAGACCACGTTCACCGACTTGAGTGGCAAGTCCGTCAGGAAGTTTTTTTACAAAAGCGCTCAATTGAGCCATGCCAATAGCAGTGTCTAAAGCTTCGGTACTTGCGGTCACATCACCATATTGGATATTTGCAGCCAATGTATCATTAAATAATACGGTATCTTGTGGAACCATACCTATATTCTGACGCAGTGATAACTGGGTAACTTGTTGAATGTCCTGAGTATCAATGTAAATACTACCAGTTTGTGGATCATAAAAACGGAACAACAACTTGGCTAAAGTGGATTTGCCACTGCCGCTCGGCCCGACAATAGCGACCTTGGCACCTGCTGGGACCGTAAATGAAATATTTTTTAGAATGGGGCGTTCGCTATCATAAGCAAAAGAAACATCGGAAAAAACAATTTCCCCTTGAGGGACGATTAACTGAGTCGCATCGGTAGCATCTGCAATTCCTGTGGGGGTCTTTAATAATGTGAATAAATTTTCAATATTGGCTAATGCACCACGGATTTCACGATACACAAACCCCAAAAAATTAAGAGGCATAAATATTTGCATCGTAAATGCGTTGATTAAGACAAAATCACCAATCGTCATTGTGCCAGCTTGCACTTCATAGGCTGCCAAGACCATCATGCTAGTCATTGCACTAGCGATAATGAGTGCTTGTCCGCCATTCAGAGCAAATAATGACAGTCTATTTTGTCTCCTTGCACTTTCCCAGTTAGCTAAATTAGTATCATATAAATTGGCTTCATAAGCCTCGTTATTAAAGTACTTTACCGTTTCATAATTAAGCAAACTATCAATTGCGCGGGTATTGGTTTTATTATCAGCTTGGTTGACCTCTCGCACAAATTGCGTGCGCCAATCGGTCGCTTTCATCGAGAAAAAGACATACAAAACAACTGACACTAAAATGATACCGGCAAAAGTAAAACCGTACTGAACAAATAAAATGATCACTACAAAACCGATTTCTAACAGCGTTGGACCTATGTTAAACACCATAAAACGCATCAAAAAACTGATGCCGTTGGTGCCTCTGTCGATATCTCGAGAGAGACCGCCAGTTTGTCGATTCAAATGAAAGGTTAAATCCAAAGCATGCAAATGTTGAAATACCTCTAAACCTAAACGTCGCATTGCACGTTCGGTAACGCGACCAAAGAGAGTGTCGCGTATTTCACCTAAAATAACGTTAAAGAAACGGAGCACACCATAGGCAATCACTAAAGCCAGAGCACTCAGTAAAAATGGGGTTATCGTGTCAGGTTGATTCAGGCTATCCACGGAGTATTTTAGAACAAAAGGGAGTCCAACACTGGCGATCTTAGCTAAAATAAGACACAGGATAGCCAGTGCTACCCGTTCTTTAAATTCACCTAAATAAGGGAGTAATTTATAAAATATTGACCAAGATACTGTTTGGTTATCTTTTATTTCAAAACGACTAGAGCGCATAATGACCTAAGGAAAGACTGAGTATGCATATATTAGATGATGCACGCAGTTTAACCAAGTGATTATCAATTGATACTTCAATTATCGAACTTGCGACCCAATACTATGTTTAAAGGCTAGTTATAGACGTTTAAATGTTCCTTGTGTACTTGGTTTATCAGGACAAACACCGGTTATTATAAAGCTCAAAACGCAAACCAAAAAGATGCTAGTTATATGCTGTATTTGCTTGAGAATTTGATCTATTCTTGAGTTAGATAATCTAGTCTCCAAAAAAATCTAAAGGAATAAAATGGACTATTTGCAATTCTATACGCAGTACGAGCTTTGGATAATTGGTGCAATTACCGCTTTGTTAACCTCCATCGTTTGTTATTTTGTAGCTCATTCAAATATAAAAAATTATCAAAATATACTCGTTGAAAAAAATAAGTCGCTGTGCGAATTAGAAGCTAAGGACAAAGAACAAAATACGGATATATTGGTTCTTCAGTCTGAAAATTCAAAGTTAGTTAAGGAAAAAGTGGAATTACATGCTGAAAATGTTCATATCCTTGACCGTAACGATGAACTTCGTCAAGACATCACACGTTTGCATGAAAATATTCAAACACTACAAGCACAGGTCTTAAAACTGCAGACACAAAATACCGAGCTTTCTACACAAGCAAGAGAAAAAGAATTAAGTTTTAAAGAACAACTTCAGTTACTGCAAGACAATAAAGCCGCTTTAAAAACAGAATTTGAAAACCTTTCTACCCAGATACTAGATAAAAAAACCGAGTCATTTAAGTCAACTAATGCCGAAGCAATGAAACATTTACTTTCACCAATGCAATCAGAGTTGAAAGCATTTAAAGAAAAAGTTGAAACGATTCATAATCAAGAAACTGCACAACGAGCTTCTTTGAAAAATGAGTTAGAAAACTTACAAAAGCTCAATACGCAAATTACAGATCAAGCCCAGAAATTAACCACGGCACTCAAAGGTGAGAAAAAAGTGCAGGGGAATTGGGGCGAACTAATGCTAGAAAATATTCTTGATAATGCTGGATTGCGTTTGGGTAAAGATTACAAACGCGAAGTAACACTCACAGGAGAAGATGGTAAGTTCAGACCAGATGCTGTGGTTTATTTACCCCAAGATAAGCATTTAGTAATAGATGCGAAAACTTCTTTTAATGCCTATACCACTTATGTGAACTCCGAAGATCCACACATTCGCCAAGAAGCGCTAGCGGAGCATGTTAAAGCAGTTCGAGCTCGTTTAACTGAGCTATCCGACAAAGATTACTTCAAACTGGAAGAGATAAATTCACCCGAAGTCGTTGTAATGTTTTTACCCATAGAATCAGCATATGTTGAAGCTTTAAAAGCTGACGAGCAATTGTTTCAACTTGCTTTGGATAAAAATATATTAATTGCTACACCAACAACACTGTTAACCAGCCTGAACATTGTGCGTCAACTATGGCGTTTTGAAGAACAGAATAAACACACTGCTGAGCTGGCAAGTCGTGCAGAGAAATTTTATGCCAAACTAAATACGTTCTTGGGCAGTATGGATGCAGTTGGTAAACAGTTGGAAAAGGCGCAAGATACCTATGCAAAAGCATATGGTCAACTTTATAGTGGTAAAGCGAACCTCATCAAACAAGCTGCTGAATTCAAAGATTTAGGAGTTTCAGTACAAAAAGAATTACCTGAAGCTGTAGTGGAAAAGGCGAACTTAGAATTAGGTAGTAATGCCCTCGATGAAAGCGCGGGAGAGCATCTTGCACATGAGAATGTTATCGAACACGACACTGCTCACAAGCTAGAAAACGGTGCTGAAGGTGTTTAACGGCTTACTCGTCTAGTCCAAATTGCTCCAGCCATGGCCAATAGCATACCTGGGACTGCAATGAACGGTACTGTTTCCCCAACAATTGGCCAGGCTAGTAGGGCTGCAACTGCTGGTACTAGAAACATAATAGATGTAGCTTGTGCTAGAGAACCATTGCGTACCATTGCAAACATCAACATGATCCCCACAACAGTGTTCACAATACACAAATGAGCGGTAGCTAAAAAGAACGTCGGCTCGGGATTAAATGAAAAGCCTTCAACGAACCAAGCTAATGGAATACTAACAAGTGCTGCAAAAACGTACTGCACTCCTGTTGCCATTAACGGATGTATATGTATTTTACGTTGTTTCTCAATGACTTGGCCAATAGACATACCTAAGACTGCTAAAAAACCGAGTAATGCGCCAAGTAGATATCCCGTTTGTCCTTGCATATCAATGCCAATCACCCAAGCCGCGCCAGATAGTCCTAACAGTAAACCTAGCCATACTTGCCAAGATGGCCATTGTTTAATAAATGCCGCACTTGCTAAAATAATGAGTACAGGTTGTGATGCAGCAAACAAAGCCATTATATTGGCACTTGCACCGAGCTTCATACCAATATACAAAGTACCAAAATGTCCGATATGCAAAAAGAATCCCGTTGCTATCAACCCTTTTATTTGCTGCCAGTGTGGGAGTGCTAAACGTAGATACCAAATAATAGGCAAGACAAATAAAGAAGCACCAATATATCGATACGCCAGCAAATTAAGAGGTTCGGTGTATTCTAAGGCAAGCTTGGCAACTGCATAACCTGAGCTCCAGACGCATAAAAATAGCCAAGGTAACAAGCGTTGTAAAATTGGGCTCATAAAACATTTAGTTTAATTGTAAGACACTGCAGTCTAAACGTTTTATACTTTTTAATTGTGCACTTTTAGTCTTATGTTCAGTCTTTTTCAACCAGAAATGCGACTTCGTTACGGCGATTCCAAGGCAGCGTAAATGGGTCTTCATAACCGTATTCTAGAGCTTGTGAGACGATAGTATATCCAGCCTGGTTGATGGCTTGGGTTAGTAGCTTTGTTTTATCTGCGATCTTACCTCTGGTCCGAAACCCTGAAAATTTGATCACTGCTTTGACAGCAGCAGGAACAGGCTCTAAAAATACTCTTGAGTCAGTTGGTTTTGGTGCGGTTTCATAGCTGTAAATCGAAGGTAAGAAAAAACTCATTTTTGCTTTATCAGTATCTTGTCGCATTTCTACCGGTGTAGTCATAGCTATTTTAGTTGAGCTAGAATCAGTCTCTGATATTTCTGCATTTACTGCAGTTGACATCTCTACTGGTGAAGTCATTGCTACGTTAGTACCAACTGTATTTGCGCCAGTAATGTACTTGAATAACACCCGAAATGCGGATGTTTCACCATCCTCTCGAACCGAAACCTTAACGCTTTCAGCGTAGGAGCGGATTTCAATATCATCACTTAAGGTTTCTATGACAGTATAGGGAAGTGTCTCTGTTCCTTTGTAATAAGGTACATCTTCGGCTGCGAAGGAAATAGTAGACACTAGTAATGTAGAGCTTAAAAAAAGATGTTTCAGGTTTGGCATATATTACTCTCTTGAATTCTATTAATTTATACTCAACTTTACTGCGATTGGTTTAGCAAGTCGTTATATATTATTCATATTATAGAGGACGCTAGCTTGATTTGTTTCCTATCTAGAGTTCACACAATACCGCAGTTTTGCTATTCTCAGATAAATAATTATTTAAACGATTAGCAGTATGTGTCAATTAATGGGAATGTCGGCCAATGTACCGACCGATGCACGATTTAGTTTTACGGGTCTAGTGGAAAGAGCAGGGCGTACCGACATTCATAAAGATGGTTGGGGCTTACTTTTTTACATTGGCAAAGGCGTTCAGGAGTTTCGTGATTTAAAAGCCGGTTCAGAATGCGACGTTGCTAACTTTTTGAAGCAACAATGTATCAAAAGCAACATTGTTGTAAGCCATATACGCCAAGCTAATGTTGGCGCTCTCACTTTAGAAAATACCCATCCTTTCCGCCGAGAATTATGGGGACAAAATTGGGGTTTTGCGCATAATGGTCAATTAGAAGGGATCCATGAACAGCTAACTCTAGGACGTTATTTGCCAATTGGTACGACAGATTCTGAGCATATTTTTTGTTGGCTCTTGGACCAGATTCATCAAGCCTTTCCTGAACCACCTGAAGATCCTCAAATCCTTTATTCCTTTATTTATGAAAAAAGAAAATATCTCCATGACTTTGGCGTATGTAATTTTCTATTGTCTGATGGCGATGTTTTGATGGCACATTGTTCAAATAAGCTTCAATGGGTCACTCGCAGAGCGCCTTTTGGACCTGCATTGTTAAAAGATCTTGATTTCTCGGTCGACTTTGCAGCAGAGACAACGCCTAATGATGTAGTGACGGTGTTAGCTACTGAGCCATTGACGACTAATGAAACATGGTCGGTAATGTCGCCAGGCGATATGCTGGTGTTTAAAGCCGGTGAAGTTATAGCGAAGTTCTTTGATTAATAAGGGTTTACTCAAATTAATAGCTAAGTGTTGTTTTTAAATTGGTATATTTGATAAAACCGATTACACTAGAATTTGAACTTCCATTTTACACTTTGTTGATATGCACAGAAATAATGTTTACGCAGCGGTATTTATGATATTGGCGGCAGTATTATCCGCTTGTGGCGGAGGTGCTGATATAGCTGATCAGAATGCTACACCTGCGCAACCAGTTACTACACCAATATCAACACCAACCAATCCGCCAAATACAACGCCCACAAATCCTGTTACACCTACGAACCCAAGCCTCCCAACAGTTTCCGAGCCTACTTCAGATATAACACAGATAGCTGCTGCACGCTTTCTAACACAGGCGACGTTTGGCCCCACTTTGTCTGAAATTGAAGCTTTAACTGAACAAGGTTTTAATGATTGGTTAGATGAACAAATAGCTCTACCCATGAGCTCTCATCAGTCACGTACTGAGTTTATTTTTTCAGCTGATACCAAGGCCAAAGCAGCAGGTGCAAAGAAACCATGGAGTGGACATCGTTATAGTGCATGGCTTGATATTGCATATCATGGAGAAGACCAGTTACGCCAAAGAGTTACTTTTGCCTTAAGTCAACTTTTCGTCGTTTCGGATAAAAGTACGTTAGATAATGAACATGTTGCGCTAGCTGCTTATTATGATGGCTTGGCTAGACATGCTTTTGGTTCATATCGCGATTTATTGGAATACGTCACTTTATCTCCGGTCATGGGCGTATATTTAAATATGCTCGGCAATCAAAAACCTGATTTGGCTAATAATATTAGACCAGATGAAAATTTCGCTCGTGAGGTCATGCAATTATTTACTATTGGGTTAGATGAACTCAATATAGACGGCACTCCAAAGCTAAAAAATGGTCGTCCCATTGCAACGTATGATATTGCTGATGTAAAAGCATATGCACATGTGTTTACTGGTTGGCACTTTGCTGGAACAACTGCACAGACATGGGATAATTGGTGGCAAAACCGCAATTTTTTTGAGCCCATGGAAATCGTCCCAAAATATCATGCAAACTCCACTGAGCAACAATTATTATCGAATATGATAGTACCAGCAGGGGCATCGGGTGAAGCTGCGATGCAAATTGCTTTGGATAGTTTGTTTCAACATCCGAATGTAGGTCCATTTGTAGCAAAGCATCTCATTCAACGTTTAGTCACATCTAATCCATCACCTGAATATATTGCTCGTGTTGCAACCGTTTTTAACAATAATCAAAATGGTGAGCGAGGGCAGTTAGCCGATGTGGTTAAAGCGATCATGCTTGATCCTGAGGCAAGAGCTGAAAGTTCAGCACAATCTATGTACTTTGGGAAAGTAAAAGAACCGCTTATTAGTGGTGTACAAATGGTCCGAGCTTTTGGCATTCAGACGCAAGCCACTTTGGAACCACAGTGGCCTGAATACCAACATAATCAAGCCCCTTTATCGGCACCATCCGTTTTTAATTTCTTTGCTTCTGATTTTTCTCCAGTAGGTGTATTAAGTACTAAAAACTTAACTGCACCAGAGTTACAAATTATTAATGACACGTTTATTGTTCGTAATGCTAATCATGCTGCATGGTGGTCCTTATGGGCACCTAAAGTCACTGAATTAGAGAATATGGATAATCGAAGTATGACGATTGATTACAGTGTCTACACTCCGTTGTTAGCTAATGGCCCAGAAGCCTTTATTGATTTTTTAAATTTAGTGTTACTCAGCGGTTCAATGCCTGAAGAAATGAAGCAAACTTTAATTGATTACGATAATGCAACGCGTAGTTGGCAAGAAGACATTGTACGTATCAAGGAATTAACATTTTTGGTGACTAGTTCACCTCAGTTTGCAGTTCAGCGTTAGGAGAATATGATGAATCGAAGGCATTTCTTACAGGCTTCGCTGGCTTCTATAGGTGCTTTGAGTACCAGTAGTTCTTTTGGGACTCAGTTACAAATAGCCTCTGAGTTTTCCGCAGCACGCTTTACTGATTATAAGGCCATTATTTGTATCTTCTTGTATGGTGGTCATGACAGTTTTAATTTAGTGGTGCCGACTGATAGTCAGCAATATTCTGATTATGCTAAGACACGGCAGGGTTTAGCGTATTCTAGAGATAATTTGTTGGGTTTAAGTCAAGCAGATACAATGCCTTTAGGGGTACCTGAACATGCTGCAGCTTTGGCTGAATTATTTAATTCTGGGCAAGCATCTATACTTAGTAATATTGGGCCAATGGTGGCGCCAGCAACTAAAATAGAACTACTTACCAACGATAGCTTATTACCCCCTCAACTTTTTTCACATAATGACCAGCAAGCGCTATGGCAAAATGGGGCAATGGACACCAGTATGCCTTCAGGTTGGGGTGGGCGTATGGCTGATTTACTGATGGATAATGCTAATAGTTTACCACTGAGTTTTAGTTCAGGAGGGACTAATTTGTTTCAAAGTGGGCGTTTAACACAGCATTATGTCATGAACAACAATGGGATAGAGCAATTCGGTGGGTTAAACCCACAATATGATTGGAACGAACAGAGAATTGCCCATCACATGCGAATATTAGCCGCAAGTGAAGATATATTGAGTCGTACTTACGCTAATAAAATGATTGCGGTTAGAAACAATAACGCGCTGTTAAGTACAGCATTAGCAAATGTGCCAGAAGCACAAACCAACTATTGGTCTGAAAATAAATTAGCCAGTCAATTAAAAACCATCGCTAAAGTAATGTCAGCACAAGCGGCTTTAGGGCAATCAAGACAGATCTTTTTTGCTTCTTTAGGTGGTTTTGATACCCATGATGACCAAGTAACTCAATTACCCCTGCTACAAAAAACACTTGCAGATGCTATGGCGGGTTTTCAAGCAGATATAACGGAACGTGGTTTAGCGAATAGCGCTGTTACCTTTACTCAATCAGAGTTCGGCCGTACGCTAACATCCAACGGTGACGGCACAGATCACGGTTGGGCAGGCCATCAAATTATTATGGGCAACCCTATCCAAGGCGGTCGTATTTTCGGACATATGCCAGAACAAGTCATAGGAAGTAACGATGATTATGGTGATGGTCGTATCATCCCAACGACGTCTATTGAACAATTTGGCAGTCAGGTTGCCCAGTGGTTTGGTTTGGGAAATAGTGAAATTTTAGATGTATTTCCTCGTTTAAATCGTTTTAATGAATTGGACTTTAGGATTTTTAATTAAGAAATATTCTTATGCAATTTAAGAATATTACGCATAGATTTATTTAGTATGAGTTGTTAGATTATCAAAAATTAAGGAATTTGATAAACCATGCCAGTACTTAATAAACTAAAAATTCCACCCAACATTGAGTTTTCCGATTTGTATTTGTTTAAAAATTATAAAGAGCAGATTCGGTACAACCAATATGTCTTAGAACGAGTTTGTGAAGCTAATGAAATACACCTGTATACTCATGATATCGGTTTAAACAAACAAACTATGGAAGTTATCAATTTGTGGTATGACCAACATTTGGAAGAAGGCGGTAGAAGTGAGCCCATCGCAGAAGAAATATTATCTGCAAATAAGACGCTGTTAAATGAAGGGTTATAAAAATAATATTGATGCATATCATCGAATTGATGTTTTTGTATACCAAATTATTTTCTTCGGATAGTCACGTTCTATACAAATTTACTAAACGATTTCAGAAGAAAAAATTGTATAATTAGCAACAATATATGATTGCTTGTTGCTAAGCACTCAATCGCAAAATTATCTGTCTGAATTTCATAAAACCTAACACAACACCCAATCCTGCAAACCTTTCTAGAATTCTTTATTATGCTCTATATATCCTTCAATTGTAGTGAAGTTAATGCACGTATAAATAACTAAAAGTGTTTCATTTTTTTTATATTCTCTGTAATCTTAGCTGTATAATACTAAGGTGCAAAGCGTAAATAATAACAATATTCCTTGAAAAGGGGTGAGGATACTAGATGAGTTTATTTTTGATTGTTGCCTTGTTGTTGATTGGGGTGTTAGTTCCTATATATACCGAGCGGTTTGGCCGTAAAATCAATACCTTTGCCACAATGCTTGCGCCAGGTATTGCTCTAGCTTATATCATCTCATTAATCGATAATGTGTTTGCCGGTGAGCAGATTATCGAGCATCTGCATTGGATCCCCAAGGTTGGTTTAACATTATCTCTTCATCTAGATGGTTTAGCACTTATGTTCGCTTTGCTCATTCTGGGTATTGGCTTACTAGTCATTTTTTATGCAAATTATTATCTCTCGAAAAAAGAAGATTCAGGACGTTTCTATGCCTATTTAATCTTATTCATGACTGCCATGCTGTCCATTGTTTTATCGAATAATGTGCTGCAAATGTGGATGGCATGGGAGGTTACCAGCATTAGTTCCTTTTTGTTGATAAGTTTTTGGGGCCACAAATCCGAGTCACGTAAAGGAGCTAGAATGGCCCTGACGGTTACCGGCGCAGGTGGACTAGCATTATTAGCGGGTTTGTTATTAATCGGAGACATTGTTGGCTCTTATGAATTAAATGTCATACTCGCAAGTGGCGAAACCATTATCGATCATGTCCTCTATCCAGTTGTATTAATTTTAGTCCTGCTAGGTGCGTTCACTAAATCTGCACAGTTTCCGTTTCATTTTTGGCTACCGCACGCTATGGCAGCACCAACACCTGTTAGTGCTTATTTGCACTCAGCGACAATGGTGAAAGCAGGTATCTTCTTGATGGCCCGTTTTTACCCTGTTCTTGCAGGTACTGAAATGTGGTTCCTTATTGTTACTACAGCTGGATTAATGACGTTATTACTGGGCGCTTACGTTGCGTTATTTAAACATGACCTAAAAGGGCTATTAGCATATTCAACGATTAGTCACTTAGGCTTGATTACCTTATTACTTGGTCTAGACACTCGACTTGCTGCGGTTGCTGCACTATTTCATATTATGAATCACGCTGTTTTCAAAGCTTCTTTATTCATGGCCGCTGGTATTATTGACCACGAGTCTGGTAGTCGCGATATGCGCAAACTGAATGGTTTATGGCAGTTTATGCCTTATACTGCAACTTTGGCTATGGTGGCAGCAGCATCGATGGCAGGGGTACCTTTATTCAATGGTTTCTTATCCAAAGAAATGTTCTTAGCCGAGACCTTACACCAACACGCTTTTGGTTTCTTGTCTTGGATGATCCCTGTTCTAGCTACTTTGGCAGGGATATTCTCCGTCGCTTACTCGCTGCGTTTTATTCACGATGTATTCTTCAATGGCGAACCGGTTGACTTGCCTAAAACGCCTCATGAGCCTCCTCGTTTTATGAAGGTACCCATAGAGATATTGGTTGTTATTTGTATCCTAGTCGGTATTTTCCCAGTATTTATGGTCGGGGATTTCTTGGCTGCAGCATCAACAGCGGTACTTCGTACAGAACAATTACCATATTATAGTTTATCTATTTGGCATGGATTTAATCTCCCTTTAATGATGAGCGCAATTGCCATCTCAGGTGGAATTATTGTGTATGCTTATCGCAGTAAGCTCTACCGCTTCCAATCACAATTTATGCAAAAAGATGCTAAGTTGATTTTTGAAGGCGTGCTGCAAACTATTATTGCTCGCCTGACCCAAGCCCATGAGCGTTTTGATACGGGGTCATTACAAAGATACGTTGCAGCCATGTTGGTATTTACGATTGCATTGATTGCATTACCATTATTTGAATTTGATATCGGTTTTGAACCTATTAATATGCAGGATGTTTCCGGCATTGAAATTACATTGGCTGTGATTATGTGCTTAAGTGCGATTGCGACCATGATATTTCATCGTCAACGTTTAGTCGCATTGATAGCAATATCCGTTGTCGGGCTGGTGTTATCCGTTGCATTTGCACGTTTTTCAGCACCCGATTTAGCCTTAACACAATTAGCTGTAGAAGTAGCGACGGTGATATTGCTGATGCTAGCATTGTTCTTTTTACCGAAGAAAACAGCTTCAGAGAGTGCACCATCGCGAGTCGTTCGTGATTTGGCAATTGCGGCCGCATTGGGTGGTCTTGTTGCGACGATAAACTATATTTTTATTACGCAACCACTAGATAGTATTTCAGAGTTTTACTTAGCAAATAGTAAAACAGGTGGCGGTGGTACCAATGCCGTAAATGTAATCTTGGTGGACTTCCGTGGTTTAGACACCTTGGGAGAAATCCTTGTGCTCGGGATTGCTGCCTTAGGTATCTTTAAAATGTTGGCTCGTGTGCGTTTGGCTATGCCATCATCTGATGAAAAAGGCCGCCCATGGTCCGCTGATCGTTATCCACCTATTGTCTCTATGGTGTCTCAAGCTTTATTACCCTTGGCCTTATTGGTTTCGTTCTATATCTTCTTGCGTGGACATAATTTACCTGGTGGAGGGTTTATTGCAGGTTTAATTACAGCTGTCGCAATGATCCAACAGTACATCGCGCATGGTGTTGAATGGATTAAACCACGCGTGAAAGTGGAGTATCGTAATCTCATTGGTCTAGGCGTTTTGATTGCCGCCTTTACTGGGGTGGCAAGCTGGGGCTTTGGTTATCCGTTTATGACAACGTGGTTTGATTATTTTGATGTTCCTTTTATTGGTGAAATTGAGCTAGCTAGTGCATTGATATTTGATTTAGGTGTTTACTTAACAGTCGTAGGAGCGACCTTAATGATCCTTGCTCATTTAGGTAAGTTATCAACACCGGAACGTCCTAAGGTAGAAGCGTAATGGAATTATTATATGTAATTTGTGTAGGTGTCCTGACCTTCAGTGGCATTTTCTTGTGTTTACGAGGCAGAACATTTCCGGTTGTTGTCGGCTTAACAATGCTTGGGTACGCGGTCAACATGTTTTTATTTTCTAGTGGCCGTCTAAATTTAGAAGGGGCAGCTATTTTGGGCATGGCTGAACAATATGCTGATCCTTTACCCCAGGCATTGGTATTAACTGCGATAGTAATTGGCTTTGCGATGATCGCTTTTGTAGTGATTTTATCAATGCGTGCTCGAGCGGATCTAGGTTCAGATTCTGTTGATGGAAGAGAACCAGTGGATGCCAGAAAACTGGTAGAACGTAACACAAGAGGGCTGGCTGAATGAGTTTTCTAGAGCATATGCCAATTTGGCCTATCTTGGTTCCAATGATTGGTGGTTTACTTATGTTACTTCCTCCATTTGCGGGAGTTGAACGTTATCAATCAAGGCGTTATTTTGCTGCTATCTTAGTTTTTTTACAGCTTGTTTGCGGTTCATTATTATTAAATTCTGTCATCGCTAGTGAGAATCTCATTTATGCAGTGGGTAATTGGGAACCCCCGTTTGGCATTATCCTGTATGTCGACCCGTTAGCAGCCTTACTGGTCTGTTTAACGAGCTTCTTGGGCATAGGTGTTGTCTTGTATTCGTTTGCTGGAGAAGACCGAGCCGGACGTTACTATCATCCATTGTTACAATTTCAAATTCTGGGAATTAACGGTGCGTTTTTAACGAATGACTTGTTTAACTTATTTGTATTTTTTGAGGTTCTGTTGATTGCTTCATATAGCTTGTTGATACATGCTGGCGCCAAACAAAAAACAGAAGCTGCAGTGCATTATGTGATTTTAAACCTTATCGGTTCGAGTATCTTCTTATTTGCTTTAGGCACGATGTATGGGGCAGTCGGTAGTTTAAATATTGCTGATATAGCTATGAAAATCTCAACCTTATCTGATTCAGATACCTTGCTGGTCAATATTGCAGGTGCATTGTTGTTAGTTGTATTTGGTNTNAAATCAGCCATGTTGCCATTACACTTTTGGTTACCTAAAACCTANTCNGCNGCGAGTGCNCCAATCGCAGCTCTCTTCGCTATCATGACAAAGGTGGGTATTTATTGCATATTCCGTGTTTACACCACGATATATGGCGAGTTCGCAGGCAGTTTAAGTGACTTTGTGGCTCCGATTATTTGGCCTTTAGCTTTAGCGAGTATTGTTGCCGGTACGATTGGCGTCATTGTGAGTCCAACTTTACGAGGAATGACCGGTAATTTAGTCGTCGTTTCAGTTGGGACGTTATTAATCGGTTTTGCTTTACGTTCTCCTGAGGCAAGTGGCGCTGCTGTTTATTATTTAATCCATAGTACGCTGGCGAGTGCGGCTCTTTTCTTATTAGCTGAGATGATTGGCCAGCAGCGCGGTAAAGCATTGGACCGTTTTGTGGTTTCAAGAAAGCTAAAAAACCAAACCTTTTTAGGCTTTTGCTTTTTTGTCGCTGCGATGATGGCTTCCGGTTTACCTCCATTTTCGGGTTTTTTAGGAAAATTAGTAATTTTGCAAGCCGCCGTTACACCACAAGAAAAAATTTGGGTTTATAGTGCTTTGTTAATATCGAGCCTGGTAACGATTATTGCCTTTTCACGAGCAGGCACAACATTGTTCTGGCGACACTCAGGTAACAAAGGTGTCAGTGATTCACCAGAGGTCACACATTGGCAAAAAGCGGGTATGTTAACCTTGTTGGCAGCTGGTCCATTGCTAGCGTTTGGTGGGGAACATATGTTGACGTTAACGGGTATCGCAGCAAGTGAATTACATAATGTAAGTGATTTAATTGAACTGATGGGATTAAGGGGAGAGCAGTAACCATGTTAAAACGTATATTTCCTTTACCTCATCACAGTATTCTAATTTTTGCTGTCTGGTTAATGCTAAATAATTCAGTTAGCTTTGGTAATATTTTACTTGGTTTTGTGTTGGGTATATTAATCCCATACCTAAGCGCACCACTGCGTATACCCCAACCAAGTATCACTAAACCACTTAAGTTATTTCCATATGTACTGATGGTTTTTAAGGATATTATTGTGGCAAATATTCAGGTTGCTTTGTTGGTTTTAGGGCCGACTAAAAATATTAAGCCTGGTTTTATCGCGGTACCTTTAGACATCAAAGAAGATCTACCGGTAACGATGCTTGCTAGCACAGTGACCATGACCCCTGGAACGGTGAGTGCCGAAGTTTCTACAGATAATGATTATTTGTACGTGCATGTTCTACATTTGCCAGATGATGAGCAAGAGATTATTTCGTATATAAAAACACGTTACGAAGCTAAGATTAAGGAGATATTTGGATGTTAAATATCGCAGTTATTTTTGTCGGAGTGGTTTTAAGTATCGCGCTGATTTTGAATCTTATACGTTTATTTTTAGGTCCTAATACCGCAGATCGTATTTTGGCTTTGGATACAATGTACATCAATAGTATTGCACTTATTTTGGTTTATGGAATGCATTCAGAAACGCCTTTATATTTTGAAGCAGCATTATTAATTGCGATGCTCGGCTTTGTCAGCAGTGTCGCATTTTCTAAATACTTATTGCGCGGCGATATCATCGAATAGGAGAGTTTCATGGTATTTGAAATCATTATTTCAGTGCTACTAATTATTGGCGGTTTGTTTATTCTTATTGGTTCTTTGGGGCTACTACGTTTACCTGATTTTTATACTCGTTTGCATGCGCCAACCAAGGCAACTACATTAGGGCTTGGCAGTGTTTTATTCGCTTCTATGATTTTTACTTATAAGATCGAAGGGTATCTGAGTGTAAATGAGCTATTGATTACTTTATTTCTCGTCATTACAGCACCGGTTGTGGCACATATCCTTGCAAAGGTAGGCTTTCATCATCAGGTCAAAATAACAGCTAACACACGCAATCAAGAATTGGTAAAAGTCGCTAGACTGAGGGGTAAGCCTCAAGACTCGGCTGAGAAATAAATCCCTCATATTAATAAAATATCAAATTCTATCTATTGATGTCCGGAGTAGCATTATTTCTCAGTTTCATATTGCTTTAGTTGCGGTTTGTGCAGGTTATCTTCTCGCACCTATGGGTATGACGGCCGTTAACGTAGCCATTCCTGCATTGGCAGATGATTTACAGGCATCTGCGGTTAAAGTCGCATGGCTACCAACCGTTTATATATTAAGCAATGTAGCTTTTTTACTGCCCGTTGGAAAATTAGCTGATATGTATGGGCGCAAGCGTATGTACGTTGGCGGACTCATATTAAATTCAATTGCTGCTTTGTTTTGTACCTTTTCTTCCAATATTGATGTCATTTTATTTTGGCGTTTTGTCCAAGGTATTGCAGCTGCAATGATTTTTGGTACAGGCGTTGCTATTGTGAGTTCTATTGTACCGGATAAAAAGCGTGGTATGGCTTTAGGCATCGTTGCTTCGTGTGTATATTTTGGTTTGACGTTAGCTCCAGCACTTGGCGGTTATTTGACCGAATTATATGGCTGGCGTGCTGTCTTTTTCTTTCAAGTCCCACCTATTGTATTACTGATTGGATTTATTCTTCTGTATTTAAAAGGTGAATGGCGCCATGCAATAAAGGGTCGGTATGACATAAACGGTACCTTTTTATTTGTAGCGTTTACAACATGCCTGGTGTTTGGTTTAAGTTTCATCACGGAGTCACAAGGTCTATCTATATTTGTGCTTTCATTGTTTTTGTTAGCAGTCTTTATTTTTCATCAAAGCCGACAAAAACATCCGCTGATCCGCGTACAATTATTTAAGGAAAACAGATTATTCTCCTTGAGCTTACTCAGTTCATTTTTTATGTATGGTAGTAATTTTGCCCTACTGTTTTTACTTAGTTTATATCTCCAATTTATTCTTGGCTACTCACCATCTGAAGCGGGTAATATCTTACTTTTACAGGCTTTGGCAATGGCTATCATGGCACCATTTGCAGGTAAATTGGCAGATCGTTTTAATTCTCGCATTGTGGCCACACTAGGGTGTTCGGGTGTGGCACTTGGTTTAGTTGTGCTTAATTTCTTAAATATGCAAAGTGACGCAGAGCAAGTAGGGTGGGGACTTTTAATTGTTGGTATTGGCTTTGGTTTATTTTCTACGCCAAATAATAAAGCAATAATGAGTGCGGTTAGTCCCGATAATGTTGGTGTAGCATCTGCAGCAATGAATCTCGGCCGAACTCTTGGCAACTTAGTGGGTATGAGTCTGGTGAATGTTATGGTGATTTATTTTATCGGGGATGCCATTATTTCTGAGTTAGTGAAAAACGAATTGATGTTGACGGTTAGTATGGCACTAAAAATGTCACTGTTGATGGTGTGCTTAGCGTGTATTGGTTCGGCGATGCGGGGTCGGAATGTTACTGCATGATGCAATAGAGCGATTGTCGATCCTGAAAACGTTAATATTGGTGTAGCTTGGTATGTAAAGTATTGAAAATAATGAGGAATTTGGTGGACGCTACTGGGCTTGAACCAGTGACCCTCGCCTTGTAAGGGCGATGCTCTCCCAACTGAGCTAAGCGTCCATTTTGTAGATAAGTCATTGATATTACTAAGTTAGTGGTGGACGCTACTGGGCTTGAACCAGTGACCCTCGCCTTGTAAGGGCGATGCTCTCCCAACTGAGCTAAGCGTCCTAACTTACTAATATCTAAACAAAAAAGAGTGGTGGACGCTACTGGGCTTGAACCAGTGACCCTCGCCTTGTAAGGGCGATGCTCTCCCAACTGAGCTAAGCGTCCATCTTTGTTGTTTGCACCTAAGCATTGCCTAAGTGAGGGCGTATTATAGAGATTGTCGGTTTGCTGTCAACCGCAAATACACTTAATTACCATAAAAATCCGCTAAGTGCTCAAAGCTTATCCATGTTGAATGAAATATTATGTTTTTTTGTGAGGCAGTAACGTATAAATTGTTCCGATACGGTTAAAACAATATCTTGAGCCTAACTACTCTGAAATAAATGCTTTAAGACTTTTATTGGGCAAGCGTTCTGGTAAAATGCGCGCAATTATAAATTCTTAGGAACACATCATGTCAATTGTTACTCGTTTTGCTCCGAGTCCTACAGGTTATCTTCACGTTGGTGGTGCAAGAACTGCCTTATATTCATGGTTATATGCAAAAGCAAATGGCGGTCAATTCGTTTTACGTATAGAAGATACTGATATTGAGCGTTCGACTGAGGAAGCTAAGCAAGCCATCTTAGACGGTATGGATTGGTTAGGTTTACATCATGATGTCGGTCCCATTTATCAAACTGATCGTTTTGCTAGATACAAAGAGCTAATTCAGCAGTTACTAGATGAAGGTAAAGCTTACAAGTGTTTTATGAGTGTTGCAGAATTAGATGAAATTCGTGAGCAGCAAGAACAAGCAGGTGAAAAGCCACGTTACCCAGGTACATGGCGAGAACGTACCGATCATCCTGCAGATGCGCCTTTTGTTATTAGATTCAAAAATCCACTTGAGGGTGACGTAGTGATCACCGATCACGTACGTGGAGAAATTCGTATTAGTAATACTGAGTTAGATGATTTAATCATTCAAAGAACTGACGGTACGCCAACGTATAACTTTTGTGTAGTCGTAGATGATTGGGACATGGGAATTACACATGTAGTGCGTGGCGAAGACCATATTAATAATACACCGCGTCAGATTAATATTCTTGAAGCTTTAGGTGCCCCAATTCCTGAGTATGCACACGTGTCGATGATCCTTGGCGATGATGGTAAAAAATTATCAAAACGCCATGGTGCAGTTAGTGTGATGCAATATCGTGATGAAGGTTATTTACCTCAAGCGGTTCTAAACTACTTAGTTCGCTTGGGTTGGTCTCATGGTGACCAAGAAGTGTTTACTGTCGATGAAATGATTGAACATTTTTCATTAGATAACATTAGTAAGTCTGCTTCTGCATTTAATACAGAAAAACTCGTTTGGTTAAATCAACACTACATGAAATCGCTCCCTGCTGAAGAGGTTGCAGCGGCGCTAGCTTGGCATTTTGCTCAAGCAGGCGTAAACACCGGTAACGGACCAGCATTAACTGATATCGTTGCGATCCAAGCAGACAGAGTGAAGACTTTGAAAGAGATGGCTGATATCAGTATGTATTTCTATCAAGACTATAGTGAGTTTGACGAGAAAGCTGCTAAGAAACACTTACGTCCAGTCGCTAAGGCTGCTTTAGAGTTGGTTAAAACCAATCTTTTAGCCTTAACTGAATGGACTGCTGAGAATATCCAAACTGCTATTAACGAAACAGCTGAAACGTTAGAAGTTGGTATGGGCAAAGTTGGTATGCCGTTACGTGTTGCGACAACGGGTTCTGGTAACTCTCCATCATTGGATGTGACTCTCGTTTTACTTGAACAAACGCAAGTAGGACAAAGAATCGACAAAGCGCTTGAATTTATAGCAAACAGAGAGAATTCTTAAAAAAAGGTTTGACTTTGCAGGGGGCTATCCATAAACTTCGCATCGCTGTCACGGAACTGATGCACAATATGGATTTAGTTCTACTGAACGGGGCCATAGCTCAGCTGGGAGAGCGCTTGCATGGCATGCAAGAGGTCGGCGGTTCGATCCCGCCTGGCTCCACCAAATGTCAGTATGTAATCGTAAGATTACCCTAGGTTAGATACACAGTATCTGATAGAGACCTAAAAGTTTCTGTCCCCTTCGTCTAGAGGCCTAGGACACCGCCCTTTCACGGCGGTAACAGGGGTTCGAATCCCCTAGGGGACG
>P_2C_Liq_1_UnCtyDRAFT_1000030_pt1 | contig 52992 bp, 54 predicted proteins | sample Pon2CUnioCityCA_2_FD_10234 | JGI IMG/M metagenome (IMG submission 10234) | reverse complement strand
GACTTACGACTATTAGAGACGGTAAATTTAAAAATTGACGAGAGTGCACTGACTGGAGAAAGTGTCTCCGTAGATAAAGACGCAAACGCCGTTCTTTCAGAGGATACGGCGCTCGGCGACCGGGTGAACATGGGCTATTCTGGCACCATCGTTACGTTAGGGCGCGGCCTTGGTCAAGTCGTGAGTGTCGGCATGAGTACGGAAATGGGAGGCATTGCAAAACTCTTGAGTGCGGTCGATGATGCCTTAACCCCTCTGCAAGAAAAGATTGAACGACTGGGGAAACTTTTAGGGACGATTTCACTCGTCGCAGTTGGGCTGGTGTTCATTGCTGGAATCATATACGGATTTGATATTGCGGACATTTTTATTATCAGTGTCTCGCTCGCAGTCGCCGCCATTCCCGAAGGACTCCCCACCGTGATTACCGTCGTCTTAGCGATTGGGATGCGGAAGATGGCACAAAAAAATGCCATCGTTAAATCGCTTGCAGCTGTCGAAACGTTAGGCAGTGTAACGGTCATTTCAACCGATAAAACAGGCACCCTCACGCAAAATAAAATGGTCGTCACAGATGTGTATGACGGTTCTGAAGAGATTCAAGTATCCGGCAATGGGTATGAATTTTCTGGCACCTTAGAAACGACGAATGATAATACACAGTGGATCGCCCAGATTGCCGCGCTTTGTAATGATGCCCAGTTTACCAATGATAAAGAAATTGGTGACCCTACAGAACTCGCCTTAGTCACTTTGGCGCATAAGCACGGGCTCAAACATCAAGCCTTAAGAAAAGCCTACCCAAGAAGTCTTGAAGCGCCCTTTGATAGTGATCGTAAACGAATGAGCACCGCCCACATATTAGACGGGCAGACCATTATGTTTACCAAAGGCGCACCCGATAGTATGTTAGAATGCGCCACATATTTCTTAAAAGACGGTGAAGAAATCCCCTTAACGGATGCCTTGAAAGATGAGATATTAGCGGTCAATGACACGTACGCAAAACGGGCTTTAAGAGTGTTAGGCTACGCCTATAAAAAAATTGAAGACCCCAAAGCTTTGATTGATGAAGAACATGATATGGTCTTTGTCGGACTCACGGGTATGATGGATCCTCCGCGCGATGAAGTCAAAGATGCGATTAAGCTTTGTGAAGTGGCCGGCATTCGCGTGGTTATGATCACGGGCGATCACCCTGTGACCGCACAGGCCATTGCTCAGGAACTTGGTATGGGGCATGAACAAACTCCAGTCACCGGCAAAATGCTGGATGAGATGACCGATGCTGCGTTGCAAAAGGCCGTGCAAACCACGCGCGTCTTCGCCCGCGTCTCACCGCACCATAAAGTACAGATTGTGAACGCTCTAAGAGCGGCTGGGGAGGTCACTTCGATGACGGGCGATGGTGTGAATGATGCACCCGCCTTAAAAGGGGCTGACATCGGTGTATCGATGGGGATTACCGGCACGGATGTATCGCAAGAAGCGAGTGATATCGTGTTAATGGACGATAACTTTACGACCATTGTCGAGGCGGTCGAAGAAGGCCGGGTGATCTACGCGAACATTCGCAAGTTTGTGGCCTACTTAGTCAGTTGCAACGTCGGCGAAGTGTTACTCATATTCATCGCCATGATATTAGGGTGGGGATCACCTTTACTGGCGATTCAAATCCTCTGGGTGAACTTAGTGACCGATAGTTTCCCAGCGTTTGCACTCGGCTTAGAACCGAAAGAATACGATGTTATGAAGCAAGCTCCCACCGATAAAGATGCGCCGATTGTCGACCGGAAAATGGGGGTTACGATTGCCTTACAAAGTCTCTTTTTGGCCATTGCAGTACTCACCAGCTTTTATCTCGGATGGCAAGTATTTTCCGTGCAGTCCATGCAAGTCGGCCAAACTTTTGCATTTGCGACCATCATTGTCGGAGAACTCTTACGGATGTTTAGTGCCCGCTCAGAAACAAAAACCATTTTTGAACTTCAGTTTTTCTCCAATAACTATGTCACGGGATCTTTCATTTTAGGCATCTTACTTCTCTTAGTCGTACTGTATGTGCCTGGTGTTAATACATTGTTTGGGACCAACGTCGTCTATTCATTTGAAGGGATGATGATTGCGATGAGTTTAGGCATCTTACCGCTCATTGGCGGTGAGCTTTCAAAAGTCATTAAGCGCAAAATAAAAGCCGCGATTTAGCGGCTATTTATTTGCCAAGATATCTTCAGACACATACCGCGCAATGGCGGGGGCAGCGGTCACGCCTGGTGAGTCAATGCCAGCGACGTGGATGAAGTTGGGATATTCTTTCGAGCGTTTGATGTAAAAGTCANGATAATCAATCGTCGCGCGAATGCCAACATACGTATCAATGACATATTCCATAGGAATCGATTTCACGAGATCTTCAACCCCAGATTGGACCGACTGTAACCCGGATTCTGTGACGGTATCATCCGTGAGTGAATCTTGCAGGGTGGAGGTTGGGCCTAAGCGTATCGTGCCATTCGGTTGGGGAATGACCAAAATGCCTTTCGTAATTTTGTTGGGCATTGGGAACAAGGTTTTTTCAATCCAGCCTCTAGCTTTTGCGCTTAAGACATAATATTCTCCACGATGCGGTAAAGTTTTATACGGCACATCCTTTTCAATTAGCTGAGCAATTTTCTCCGCATACACACCCGCCGCATTAATCACGTGTTTGGCAATGTATGTGGCTTTCGATGTTGTGACTTTAAACCCATCATCGACGGCTTCAATCGCTGTGACAGTCTCTTCGTAATGAAACTTACACCCTTCACCAGTGGCGGCTTTTTCTAATGTTTTAGAGAGTTCATAGGTATCTGCNGTCATCGCAGTGGGTAAATCAAGNCCCCCTTTGATGTCGTCTTTTAAGTTAGGTTCNGCAATCATCATAGCGGCACCACTCAATAACTTTGCCTCCGTGATGCCACGGGCTTTGGCCGATGCGAGGTATTCTTTTGCATGGTCCATTTCTTCGTCAGTTTTGGCGATTAAATATGCGCCGTTTTTTAATACAGACACACCTAATTTTTCTGCATTATCATGGTAATACCGATTACCCTCCATCGCAAAACGTGCTTTTAATTCCCCTTTATCCGGTGTAATTAACACCGGCGAATGCACCAAGGCACTGTTGTGGGTCGTTTGAATTTGTGAGAGGTCTGCCTCTTTTTCAATGAGACGCGTCGATCCTTTGGGTGCGAGCTCATGGGCCACAAAGGTTCCAATGACACCGCCCCCGATGATTAAGTAATCGTCCATACATTCCTCCTAGAAATAGAAAAAGTGCGCAAGATAAAAACCAATGGCTTCCTTGCGCACTCTTTGTCTGGCGGTTAAATTACTTTTATTTTAGCCTTTTTCCCTCATACTTTCAAGGGTTACTCGCTGGATTGTGGCAAAATCAGATTCAGCGTTATACCAACCATCGCAGCCAATGCCATCCCGGAAAGGCTAGTCGCATCATTGATCACAAAGTTCGCACCACCGAGCCCAATCACTAACATGGTCGAGACGATGACGATATTTCGCATCTCCTTGAGATCGACGTTGCCTTCGATCATGACTTTCAAGCCATTCCCCGCGATCAATCCAAATAACAAGATGAGCACCCCACCCATGACGGGCAAAGGAATGGTTGCGATGAGGCCGGTGAAGGCATTGACAAAACTCATGACAATGGCCATGATAGCGGCGGTCCCAACCACCCATACGCTGGCCACACGGGTCATTCCAATGACGCCGGTATTTTCTCCGTATGTCGTATTGGCGGGTCCTCCGAACATGCCACTGACAAACGTGGCGATGCCATCGCCAAGGAGTGTTTTATCAAGGCCCGGGTCGGTTAAGAAATCTTCACCCGTAATCGCGCCCAAGACTTTATGATCGCCGATGTGTTCGGCAATCGTTACCAGTGCTAAAGGTGCAAAAATTAAGACCGCCCCAAAATTTAACGTATAGGTGCCGATAATTTGAAAATCAGGAAGGCCAAACACAGCAGCCCCTGAGAGTCCTGAAAAATCGACATAGCCAACTACCAAGGCAAACACATATCCGACAACAATGCCGCCTAAAATCGGAACGATCTTAAAGAAGCCTTTGGCAAAAATCGCGAGGCCAACCACTGTTGCAAACGAGACAAAAGCAATGAGTGGGTTCATCCAGTCAGTGGCGAGTGCTGCGTAAGTCGCATCGGCCGACCCATTGACAAGGCCCGCTTGGCCCGTCGCGACTCCGGCTAAGCCAATTCCGATAATCGCAATCAGTGGGCCAATGACAACGGGTGGGAGGGCGTGATGCAACCACTGTGTTCCGACGGTTTTAATGATAAGTGCGACGACGATGTAAATCACACCGACCGCCATTAAACCGACAAAGGCACTGCCGACCCCATACGTATTGGTGGCCACGATAATCGCCGCAATGTAGGCGAACGATGAGCCTAAATAGACTGGGACTTTACCGCGTGTAATTGCGATGTAAATCAAGGTGCCAAGTCCGGACGCAAAAAGGGCGACAGAAATGGATAATCCGGTCAAAATCGGAACCAAAACTGTCGCGCCAAACATCGCGAACACATGTTGAAGACTTAATATAAACCAAGTACCTGCATTTCGGGGTTTCTCTTGAATCCCCAGTTTCAATGTTTGCATTGAAACCTCCTTATTTTTTTAAGAGAGCCCCATAAAAAAAACACCCAAAGGGTGCCCTTATAAGCCGTCGAAATGCGTGACCTTAGTATGCTCACAGGCATGCTTTAAAGGACCTCTTTGAAAAAACTTTACCATATATTACAGATTGCAACAAGCCTTTTTTTGTTATAATTATGTCAAGGAGTAATCGATGAAAGAAATATTAACTCAAGATGCGACTGAACGGACGCTTAAACGGATGACCCATGAGATTATCGAAACGCACGAAACGTTAGACGATTTAATCTTAGTAGGCATTCAAAAAAAAGGGGTGCCACTGGCTGAAAAGATCGGCTTTTTTTTGGCCGAATTTAGTGGCCAAGAGGTGCCTGTATTTGCCTTAGATATTGCTCCGTTTAGAGATGATACGCCGAATAAATCTCTCGTTAAACATGCCATTGAAACTGACGGGAAACGAATTATTTTAGTCGATGACGTCTTATATACAGGACGCAGCGTCAGAGCAGCCATGGATGCCTTGATGATTCCTGGACGGCCGGCGGCCATTAACCTTGCAATCCTGGTTGACCGCGGACACCGAGAACTCCCTATTCGTCCAGATTTTATCGGGAAAAATATTCCCACCTCACACTCAGAAAAAATCGTGGTCGATACGCACACGATGAGTGTATATTTGGATGATATTCCCGGGAAGTAGCTTAGCTTGGTAGAGCACCTCGTTCGGGACGAGGAGGTCGCAGGTTCAAATCCTGTCTTCCCGACCACTTTATAAACAGGCAAACGCCTGTTTTTTTTGTTATACTAATACTGAGGTTTATATGGCAAATATTATTTTAAACAGCATCTATATCATAGGACTTTTAGTGGGTATCTTTTTAATGTGGAAGATTCCTTCATTCAAAGGAAAGTCACCGGGCGAAGGGCTATCAAGCGATGTGACCATATTGATTCCAGCGCGGAATGAAGCCTTACGTATCAAACCCTTACTCGCCTCGATTAAAGCCAACGATTTTTTAGGTGAGCTGATCGTGATTGACGATGATTCGACCGATGACACCGCCCAAATTGCCGAAGATTTTGGAGCAACAGTCATTCGCTCTAAACCACTCCCCAAAGGGTGGCGAGGGAAATCCTGGGCGCTTTATCAAGGGAAAGAAGCTGCGCAGCATGAGACGCTGATGCTGCTGGATGCCGATACTACGTTTGAACCGGGTGGCATTGATAAAATACTGCAGGAATATGCCGCGGGTGAATCCCCATTATCGATTCAACCTTACCATTTAATGAAACAACCCTATGAACAATTATCCGCCATTTTTAACGTTGTAATCTTGATGGCGTCGAATTTATACACCCCGTTTCAAAGACGCCTCAAACCGCGAGTATTTTACGGTCCGGTTCAAGTCATGAGTCAAACCGATTATGCGCGCGTTGAAGCACATAAGAATGTTAATCAAAGTGTGCTGGATGATATTGANATGGGAAAAGTNTTTNTNNAAGAAAATCGACCGATCAAATCATTNGTNGGAACCGGAGCCATTTCCTTTCGGATGTATCCGGGGGGCTTTAAAGAAAGCATCTTTGGNTGGTCAAANAGCTTTGCGACCGGNGCCATCTTGATCGGTGTTGGCAACATGATTTTAGTCAGTCTTTGGCTGACCAGTCTGTATGGGGCTTTTTTANGACCCCTTTGGATGGAGAGCCCATCGTGGGTCCAGCTTGCTTTGTATGTAGCGGCTGGAGTCGAACTATTTTGGATGGCCCGCAGGGTCGGTAACTTCTCATGGCTGACCATTTTATTATTCCCTTTTCACGCGCTTTATTTCTTAAGCGTGTTCGTGATTAGTGTGGTGAATACACGCGTGAAACGTCGTGTCCAGTGGCGCGGCCGGGACATTGATTTAGGAGATGAGTAATGCCCGTATTTAGCGTAGACGGTTGGCTTTTGATTGCCTTGAATGTAGGAGGAATCCTTGCCGCTCATTTAAGTCTTGCGAAACTTTCAATCGCGTTACCGAGCCGGTTATTTGAATCAGACACTTGGTGGAGTCAAACGTTTAAATGGGAAGCNAATGGTAAAATTTATGAAAAAATCTTTTTCATTAAAAAGTGGAAAAAATACCTCCCTGATGGGGCTGCCTTGTTTAAAGATGGGTTCCAAAAAAAATCACTGACAGACACATCGGTGGAATATTACGATCAATTCATCACAGAAACAAGACGGGCTGAATTTTCTCACTGGATTCAAATTTTACCGGCAGCGGTGTTCTACTTATTCAATCCACTGTGGGCGAGTCTCGTCATTACCGCTTATTTTATACTTAGTAACGGATTTCCCATCGTCGCGCAACGCTATGTGCGACCGAAACTGAAAAAACTGAAAAAACGGACGGAAAAAAAACGGGCTTCTTAGATTAAGAAGCCCGTTTTTTTGACGCATGTAAATGCCAAATACTTTTCGCATCTCGGTCGAATCCGGGATGTAAGATGAAAATGAATATTTCTTCTGTAAAGGCGATTAAATAATAAAACAAGATAAATCCAACAAACAGCGTCGTATCAAAGAAATAAGACATGATAACGAGAATGTATATTAAGACTGCGCCATACCGAAGTAATGAGGTGTGCATCATGATTGGCACTTTATAAAGGATGCTGGAAATTAAAAATGACAGGGCAAATAAGCCAAAGAATCCCATAAGCAAATTCCAGTTAGGCATTAAATAATCGGGATAGAGTCGGTAAATAAACCACGCAGTCCCGATATAGAAGAATACATCCGCAAACGAATCAATGGTTTTACCAAATTCGCTGACCGATTTGAATTTACGCGCTAAATAGCCGTCAAACGCATCCGTTGATCCAAGGATTAAATAGCCCCACAAAAACATAAAGCGCTCTTCAATTAACACCAAATAAATGAGTACTGGTAAAAAGATAATTCTAGACATCGATAATAGATTCGGTACCGTCAATATATTTTTCATAATTTTTCTCCTATCCATTACAAAAAATATTATACCGAATAATTCACGATTTATGACCGAATTGGGTATTTTTTTAAATGAATCGGTTGGGTTAAGCCTGCGTAATAGCCGCCAGATATTCGGGCAATCGGCTTAAATAAGGCATTTGAGATGGTCCCGTTTTCCATGACACTGTCATCAATAATTAATCGTTCAACGTTTAAAAATAAGACGTGATTGCTCGGGAGTTCATGGACGCTATGGAGTGTGCATTCCATGCGAACNCGCGAGGCCTTTAAAGACGGTGTGCCAATGACTTGAGATGGCTCTGTTTCTAAACCCAACGCGTCCACTTCACTCGCATCCTTCGGGTAATGGCCCGCAGATTGATGAACGGCATCTAACTGATGAAACTCAGGGATATGAATGACGACTTCTTTGGCTCTTAAAATATTCGCCGTCGTGTGCTTGAGGTCTCCGTCTTGTTCACCAATGGACATCATGACCATGGGAGGTCTGGTGTTCACCGCAGAAAAACAACTCATGGGCGCTAAATTGAGGGTTTGATCTTCGTTTTGCGTGAGGGCCCAAGCGATTGGTCGGGGAACTAAACTCCCCATAAATAATTGATAAAAATGACGAGGGTGAATATCATTTGGATTAAAAGTTGGCATATCGTCTCCTATTCGATGACATCAATGTGCAAATGAGTGAGCATACTAAGTGTTTGGGTTTGAAAGGTTGAATCAAAGGTGGTCGTAGCGGTGGCATCAACGACAATCTTTGCATTGGGAAGTGCCGCTTTCGCCATCACCGCGTTGGAAATGACACACATGCTAGAGACTAATCCACATAACTCAACGTGTTCATACCCTTCTTGTTTTAAATAATTGGCAAGGTCTAAAGACGGAAAGGTCGGTTTTTTAAATACGGGATCANCGGCTTTTTTCAACGCGTTGATCGCTTCTACCAAGGCATGCCCATGCGTGCCCTCAATACCATGCGGTACGGGTAAATGGTCCCCTTCAACGGTCTCTAAATAGTCATCATAGTGCGTATCCATCGTGAATATGACACGCGTGTCACTTTTGCGTGCGGCTTTAATTTTTTGAGTAATTACTGGAATCACTTTTTGGGCACCTTCGAATCCTAAAGCCCCGTCCACAAAGTCATTTTGCATATCGACTACGATTAGTGCGTTTTTCATAAAAAACCCTCCGTAATGACAGTTTACCTTAATATCGCTTACAATAATAAGTATCGCACGTAGGAGAGAAAATGAAAAAGTTAATGCTATGGATCAGTCTGAGTGTTGTCACTCTCATAATAGGGGCCTGTGAAAGCGACCCTAATGAGCCTGAGCAGTCGGCGGTGGTTGATTGTGAGGCGGTTGAGGGCGATCCCACAATACCCTGCACGTTCCCACCGCTTAGACCATCGACGGTCTTTCCGACGCTGATCGGACAATCGGCGGATGTACCCGCATCCAATCATACGTATGATTTTGACGTGGACCGGGCCGTCATGTACGAAGTCAACATTCGACAGTATTCAGAAGCCGGGACATTTAAAGCTTTTGAAGCAGACCTTCCAAGACTCCAAGAACTGGGAGTCGATATTTTGTGGTTAATGCCCATTCATCCCATCTCAGAAACGTTGCGTAAGGGGTCACTCGGCTCCTACTATGCGATCAGTGATTACCAGGCGGTCAATCCTGAATTTGGGACAATGACAGACTTTGAAGATTTGTTAAGCACTGCGAAAGAATTGGGTTTTACCGTGATTTTAGATTTAGTCATTAATCATACCGGTTGGGATCATCCATGGATCACTGAGCACCCGGAGTATTATACGCAAGTTGATGGAGAAATTATTCACCCACAAGGCACCGACTGGACTGATGTGGCTGATTTAAACCATGCGAACGAGGCTCTGGTAGATGAATTAGCAGAGATGACGGCCTTTTGGATTGAAAAAGGGGTCGATGGGTATCGAGCTGATGTGGCTGGAAGTGTGCCAAATCACGTTTGGGAGGCGGTTGACGATGCCGTCAGAGCGGTGAATTCTGATGCGTTCTTGCTGGCCGAAGATAATTCACGGTTTGACTGGTTCAACATTTTTAATACCAATTACGGAGGTTGGCATTTACTGCATGAAATGCATCAAATTGCAGAGTCAAACGCCGATGAAACAGGGCTGATTAACTATTTAAACGTGACACATGACCGCTATTTGTCTGGCTCATTCCCACTTCTGTTTACCACCAATCATGACGTTAATTCATGGGAAGGAACACACGCANTACGGATGGGTGACTTATATCCAGTCATGCGGATGCTNACCTTTACACTACCCGGCATGCCACTCATTTATAATGGCCAAGAAGCTGACCAAGAAACCTCGCTCGCTTTTTTCGAAAAAGATGTGATTGCCTGGGGGGAGTATTCTCATAGCGAAGCTATTCGCTCTTTAATTGAATTGAGGGATGCAAACCCAGCGCTTTATGCAACCAATACGGTGCAATCCACATACATTCTTGAAGACATGAATGATCACGTGTTTAGTTTTGTTCGAACGACGCCAGATTTTTCGAATCAAGTATTAGTCGTAGCGAATTTAACAGGCGAGGTTCAATCTATCGAACTCCACCTTGCTGGATTTAGAAATCATTGGACTCATCAGGGCAATCAGACACAATTGTTCAATCAAGTTGAAAATCTTCAAATTCAACCGTTTGAGTATCGAATCTACACAAGAAAATAGACAAAAACTGTGAAAAAGTTACTAAATATATTTTCAGAAAACAATTTTTAAACTTATTAATAATTTGATTTAAAACGCATCGCAAAGCGATTTTCTGTAGTTTATTATATGAAAACGTTTTGATATAGGATTGTTGTAAACGCTTTTATTTCTCTCATATAATGGACTTAACTTATAAAACAGTTTGAAAAAATCTATAAGGAGAGTCAAATGAAAAAATATTTAATGGTTGGTATTACTTTATTATTTTCTCTGTTTTTCACATTAAGTGCAGAAATTATATTCGCTGAAGATGAGGCTTACATTGTCTATGCAGAGGTTCCTGAAACGTGGGAAGCACCACATGTTTGGGCATTTAACGAGGCTGGAGATAATGCCTACGCCAATTTGGGATGGCCGGGTAAACCCATGGTTATGGATGAAAATAATCCAGGTTGGTATTACCTATATGTCCCCGCAAGTATGGATAGTGTCATAATCAATGCTAACGAAGGGTCTGTCCAAACTAGTGATTTAGCAATACCTGATGCAAATGTTTGGATTACAATTACCGAAGGCGGTGAGTCTGTCACGGCTGAGATCTCAGAGAGTTCAGCGACATCTGGTGAATTACCTGAATACGTGGCTACAAAATATATAAATGCATATGTCCCAATCGATTGGGACACTGCAGGTATATGGGCATGGCAACATCCAGAAGGAGTTAACGTTTATGAGAATTGGCCGGGTGCTGAAATGAGTCTATTGGATGACGGTTGGTTCCGCACCGAAGTTCCTGCAACAACTAATCGCGTTATCATCAATAATTTTGGAGATACAGACGTATTACAAACAATTGATTTTGAAATTGGTGAGGGGGACTCATACATTCTAATCGATGAAACCCCCAACGAAGATGGACAATATGTTGGAGAAATTTCTTCTGAAAAACCCGTCGTTCTCGGTGATACCTTCAAAGTAACATTGGAAGTACCTAATGAATGGACGGAACCACATATATGGGCTTGGTCACATCCTGATGGGACAAATGTTTACTCGTCATGGCCTGGTGAACCAGCTGATTACGATGAAGAAGCAAATGAATTCAGCGTATTACTTCCAACATGGGTCAATCGAATCATTGTAAATAATGGTTTAACAGATGATAATGCGGCACAGACCGTTGATAACGAATTATTAGTGGCAGAAGATGTAACACTTGTTGTTGGATCAATGAACGAAGAAGGACAGTACACTATTGCTCCTTTAAATAACGAACCAGAACCTGAGCCTGAACCTGAGCCTGAACCTGATCCAGAACCTGAGCTTGAGCCTGAGCCTGATCCAGAACCTGAGCTTGAAGATGAGATGAATCCATTATTGATTGCAGGCATTGTATTGGGCGTTATTGGTGTTGCTGGTGGGGCATTCTTTGCTTTAAGAAAAAAATAAAAACATATTTATCACAGAATTTAAATTTTAAATGCAAAGGTGAATTTTTTTCACCTTTGTTCATTTAAATGAGAGGTTTTTATGAGCAGAAAAATTCTTATGATAAGTTATTTATTGCTTTTCACGTCCATGCTTTATGCATGCAATTCATCGAATAATTCAGAATCAGAATTTATTATTTGGCACGATAAAGAAGACATAGTTGCAAACCTAATTGATGAATCATTAAGCACTGCATTTCCAGATGTTGAATTTAAGTTGGTACGTAGAGAATCATTGACTGAAACTTTAAAATTAGTCGGTAACAATCCATCAACAGCTCCAGATATGTATATGTTTGCGCATGATAAAGTCGGTTTGTTTGCTGAAATAGGTATATTAGCTCCAATTACTGATTTTATTTCAAGAGAAGCACTCGATGACTACTATCCGTTCACTCTTGAAGCAGCAACTTATCAAGAAACTTTATACCAACTTCCACTTTACTTTGAAACATTATTGTTTATGTACAATCGTGATCGGTTAAATGCTGAAGACGTTCCTCAAACAACTGATGATTTGCTTGTTTACATGCAACAAAATACAGATGCGAGACGTTATGCATTCGTGGAACAGCATTCAAATGCGTACTATTCTGCAGGATGGATTCATGGATTTGGAGGACGGCTATTAGATCAAAACGGGATGCCGATGCTCGATGATGAAAAAACGATTGAAGCTTTAGATTATCATTTACAATTTCTTGATTATATGCCAGTCGGGCAAGCAGAATATGCTACAGTCAATACTCTTTTTTATGAACGTCAGGCCAACAGCATAATAGGCGGTCCATGGATGGTCCCTACAGCTCGTGAAAGAGGAATTGACTTAGGGTTTGCACCCATGCCAATTGTCAATGAAACAGGACTTCCACTATCCCCTTATGCAGGAATTCAAGGTTTACATGTCTTAAAAGTAGCTGTAGACACACCTGAGAAAAAAGCATTAATCCAAGATATCTTACTCCATCTAACTGATCCTACTTTAAGTATAGAACTTGCACTAGCAAGTGGGTCAGCTCCAGCACAGGTGAGTGCATACTCTGATCCATTAATTCAAGAAAACGAACTTGTAATGGCGATGCGAAATGCAGCTGAGAATGCCATACCTATGCCAAATGTACCTGAAATGGACATTCTATGGGTAACTGCAAACGATTTCTTAGTTAATGTTAACCTGCAAGGAAAAGATTTAAGAGAGGCTGCTCAGGAAGCTCAGAATCGAACTCTAGAACTTATTGATGCTATGGAGTAACCATGTTAAAGAAGTTAACGCCCTACTTAAATAGTCTGCCAGCATTGATTTTGATAAGCTTAATTATTCTATTCCCAATTGGATATACCTTTTACATTTCAATTACGAATATGAATATATTTAATTGGTTTGAATTTAACGTTGTTGGACTGGTTAACTATGAAAGAGCCCTGTTTGTTCTTGATTCAGGGTTTTTTAGAGCCGCGTTCATAACCCTAATTTGGACTGGCCTAAATATGGTTCTTCAGTTGTTGATTGCATTTATTATCGCAAGTCTTCTAAACCACCGAGATATCCAACTTAAAGGATTGTACAAAACTTTATTACTCATTCCTTGGGCAATTCCTGGATATGTATCTATCCTATTGTGGCGGACTGGCATGTTTAATACTCAATTCGGGCTGTTGAATCAATGGTTAAGAGCCTTTAATGTTGCTCCCGTTCAATGGCTTAGTACCGAATGGCTTGCATTTACAAGTATGTTAGTTGTTAATTTATGGCTCGCATTGCCTTTTATGATCATGATTATGGACGGGGCTCTGCAAAGTATCGATCGCTCGTATTATGAAGCATTAAAGTTGGATAGTAACTCAATCATAAAAAAAGCTAGGTTTGTGACCATACCTTTAATGAAACCCGCGATAACACCTGCAGTCATAATCACTCTTTTTACGACTTTTAAACAATTTGATGTTGTTTATTTGATGATTTTGCAACCTGGTCAACGCACTGGGGCTGATATTCAAACAATCATCACTTATGCTTACGAAAATGCATTCATCACAAATAATTATGGATATTCTTCAGCCATTTCTGTCATTATATTCATAATTCTCATCGTTTTTGTTCTAGCTACCAATCGAGATCTGAGGAGTGAAAAAAATGACTAAAAAACAAAAACAAAAAGTTTTAAATCGAATTCTTTTACATAGTTTTTTTATCAGTTTCATTCTGCTGACGCTGATTCCAATTTTATATGCTCTTACAATTTCTTTAAGTGGTAGTAACGCACTGTTATCTAGTGATTTCACTTTTATTCCACAAGATATTACATTGGCTAATTATCAGAGTTTATTCAATGATGAGCCACTTATTTTGTGGTTGGGAAATACTGTGATATTAGCAATTTCAACCCTCACATTAGCTCTTTCTTTGGCTATTCCAACAGCATATGTGCTTTCCAGATTACGTTTCCATGGAAGGTTTTCAATCTTTCGGGGTCTCATTCTCCTAAATGCTTTCCCAGCAATTCTATCTATGTTTGCAATTTATCGCCTTTTTAGCACTGGTCCTATTTCATTGATCAATACTCGTTTAGGGCTAACATTGGTGTATGCAGGGACTATGGTTATATTTGCTATCTTGAATTTGAAAGGTTATTTTGACACTATCCCACACGAAATTGAAGATGCAGCACGAATTGATGGAGGCAATGAGTGGCAAGTAATCACACGAATTGTACTTCCGCTTGCTAAACCGGCAATGGTAGTAACGAGTGTATTAATATTAATATTTGTCTGGAATGAGTATATTTTTGCGGTGACTTTTATGACAGGCGCAGAAAATTATACTTTAGCTGCTGGACTGTTCAGTTTACAGGCTGGTGAAATTAGTGGATCATGGCCAATATTTGCCGCAGCAGCCCTACTGACTAGTTTGCCAATTCTTATCGTCTTCTTATTCATTCAAAAGTATATGATTTCTGGGCTTACTGTTGGTGGAGTAAAAGGATAATGAACACTGCTGCTATATATCACGAACCACTAAGTCATCATGCCTATGCAGCAAATTTAGATGTTTTGGTTTTTCGTATTCAAACTGCCAAAGAAGATGACCTAGATATCTTTTTTAACTTTGGAGATACGTCATTTCAAGGCAATCCAGTCCAATTTCAAACTGCTAAAATGACATGGGTTGCAACAACTCAAAATCATCGGATTTATGAGTGTAAGATTAATACCCCTCACCTAAGGCTAGTTTACTATTTTTCAATACACGAAGGCACTGAAATTTATTTTTATTATGCAGATCATTTTCACAGTTCAGTCTCAAAACAAAGAAACGATTTTTATAAGTTTCCTTACCATTTAGCAAGTCAAGTCACTTTGATACCTGAGTGGTATCAAAGAAGTGTAGTTTATAATATTTTTCCAGACAGTTTCACCGGATCACGGAAAAAATCAGGTAAGGAGCTATCAATTAACGGGCTTACAGTGAAATGTAAACATGGTGGCACGATAAAATCCATCCTCAAAAAATTAGACTACATCCAATCACTTGGAGTTAATTGTCTGTACTTGAATCCGATTTTCATGGCGGGAGAGCCTCATAAATATGACACTATTAATTATTATGAGATCGACCCTTGTTTTGGTTCAAAGAAAGATTTCAAAAAACTCGTTGAGGCAATCCATGCGAAAAAAATGTACATTGTATTGGATGGGGTTTTTAATCATGTTGGTAACCAATTTAAACCTTTTCAAGAATGGCTTAAGAATCCTTTAGGGCAGTATAAAGATTGGTTTTTTGCTTTAACCGATGAAATCTATTATCCGGAGAAATCAACTGAAATCGATGTTCCATACGCGTGTTTTGGATATGAGAGGCACATGCCTAAAATTAATACAGCTCACCCAGAGGTTCAAAGCTTTATTTTAGATGTTGCTAAATATTGGATGACAGAATTTTCAATTGATGGTTGGCGACTAGATGTAGCTGATGAAACACATTTTGATTTTTGGAGAAAATTTAGAGACCTTGTAAAATCAATTAACTCTAACTCTGTTTTGATTGCGGAAAACTGGCAAACCTCCAGAACTTACTTAGACGGGAGTACTTTTGATGGTTTGATGAATTATGACTTGATGAATCATTTTATTGGCTTTTTCGTCACTGAAGAACTTGATGCCCAAGACTTTGCAGAACGATTAATGTATCAGGCAACGCGATATCGTTTTATGCACGTTACCGCTCAGCTTAACTTCCTAAACTCACATGATGTTCCAAGATTTTTTACACAATTGAATGGGCATTTCCAAAAATATGAACTTGCACTTTTATTACTATTTTCTTTTGTGGGTGTTCCGATGATTTTCTATGGAGATGAAATGCCTTTAGAGGGCATTGAAGAATCTGATTACAGACAGCCTTTACCATTTTATAAAGAAGCAATTTTCAAACCAATTATTGCGAAATTAGCCGAGATGCGACTTTTACATGAAGAATGGATTTACGGGTCTGTAAAAATTATCTCATCAGTGAATGGATTGCTGATTTACGAACGTTCTTGGAATAATAAAACTAGTATTTTTCTAATAAATCGTGAATCATTTTTATCGGAAACATCCTATACAAATGATGGTGTAATATTTAGCAAAGGATATAATAATGGATATCTTGACCCTTATGGTTATGCCGTCATACAAAAAGGAGATTCTCATGGATGTGACAATTAAAGATGTTGCAAAACATGCTAACACTTCAATTTCAACAGTCTCTCGTGTAATCAATAAAAAGAGATATATCTCAAAAGAACTATCTAAAAGGGTCAATCGAGCGATCAAAGACTTAAACTACACACCAAACATGCGAGGAAGAAACCTTGCAAGTAAAAAAACGGGCCTTGTGGCTTTTTTCACGCGCAGTGATTCAACTACTGCGTTTATTAATCCACATTTGTATGCCATTATGGATGGAGTACAAAGTGCTCTTAGAAATAAAGGATACTCTATGACTTATGTGGGGTATAGTAAACCAAATCTAAAACAATTAATCGATGTTGTTAGTTCAAAAAGTATCGATGGCATAGTTTTACATGCCTCAGCTCTTACGAAAGGGATGGCTGACTACTTAGTAGATACAAACATTCCTCACACGGTAATCGGATTTCCCAATTTTCCAAGTAATGTTTGTTGGGTCGATAACAACAACATCCTATCTGGCGAACTGGCTGCACGCCATTTGTATGACATACAAAAAAAATCAATCGCATTTTTAGGTGGGCAGCATCGAGATTATATTTCAGGAGTCCGGTTGCTTGGTGTAAAAAAAGAACTAAAAAAACATTCAACTCATATCCCTGAAAAATGGATATTAGAAATGCATTCAGACCATAAAAAAGCTGAGCATGCAGTCAAAAATTTGTTTAATCTTGGTAATAATCCACCAAATGCACTCATATGTGCTAACAATTTTATCGCTTTGGGAGCTATTAGAGCCCTTAACTCATTACAGTTAGATATCCCAAAAGACGTAGCAGTCATAACATTTGATGAGTATCCATTTGCTGAAATTACAGAACCTATGGCCACTACAATCACAATTGATGTGCACGATTTAGGATATCAGGCAGGGCAACTATTAATCGAAAAAATTCATAAACCCGATTATCATTTTCAAACTTACATGACAATACCAAGGTTAAACATTCGGAAATCAACTTCTGTCAATTAATCGCTATCGTATAATTTAGTGCTATACTAAGGTGAATTACATAAATACAGGAGTATGGCATGAACAAAAAGATAAAATCCGTGACCCTTGATCAATTATTTGAAGGCATACTTAACTTAGAGTCTAAAAAAGAGTGTTATCAGTTTTTTGAGGACTTATGTACGATCCCTGAACTCAAGGATATGGCACTCAGATTTGAGGTTGCGAAGCGACTTGAAGCTGGTGAAAGTTATCAATCAATTACGGATTATACGCAGGCTTCAACCGCGACCATTTCACGGGTAGCTAAGTCCTTATCGTATGGGGCAGATGGCTATAAATTAATTTTAAAACGACTCAAATGAGTTGTTTTTTATTTTTTCTTTTTACTTTATTACTTTACTATGATAAAGTTATAATACTTATCAAATTATTTATCGAAAAGAGTCATTATGCGTTGGTTTGAACAACAGTTAGACCGTTCCAAAAAAATCAAAAAATTATTAACGATTGCCGATGAATTTGCGTACACACTCATTGATCCGCCTTATTTCATCAACTACGATGCATTTCGGGCTGAACAGCCGACGATGGATTCACTTCGTTGGATTAAATTGGCCGACCCGAAAGGGCAAGTCAACGTTTTAAGGCCCGATCTGACGACTTCTGTGATGCAAAAGCTGAAATGGAGAAAGTCGGACGGACCGTTGAAAGTGTGTTATAACGCGTCTACGTTTACGCAATCATTTCAAGGATTTAACGACGCCAAAGAGTTTGGGTATGAATACTTTAATGCCCCTTTAAAATCTGGTGAAACAACACTTAGAAATACGTTAGATCGAGTCATTGATGGGTTATCACTGGATGCAGTCATTGAATGTTCCCACCGCGGACTTTTGACCGTATTAACTGACATTGCAGACATCTCAGAAGATGAGCAACCCGTATTCCGTGATTTACTCAATCAAAAAGCCTGGGGGGATCTCACCCAGTGGCTGACAGGCAGAAAAACGAAAGCGCCTGTGCAGTCATTCATTGAAACGGTCAGTAATTATCAAGGGGATTTAAGTGGGTTCACAGATTTACTGAATGCATCTGAGTATGCGCCCATGTTTAAATCCATTATTGAAGAACTCTTAGCGTTTGATTCCCAAACATCAAATGCCGTGGTCATTGATGGCAGCATGGTGGACGGGTGGATGTATTATGTAGGGCTCACGTTTAATGTATATGACGCATCAGTCCCAGAAGCAATCATTCGGGGTGGCCGTTATCAAGTGAGTAATTCAGACATTGAAGCCATCGGATTTTCGGTGCAACTTGATGCACTGAAAGGCGGCCAATCATGAAACTCACCGTTGCCTTGCCAAAAGGAAGACTTGGTCAAACTGCTTGGGAGTATCTCTTCTCACCGTGGGCGTTTCCGTTTGATGAGCGGAAACTATCCGTTGAAAACGAATCCGTGAGAGTCTTATGGGTCAAGCCCATCGACGTCATTGCCTACGTCAAAATGGGGGCCGCTGATATTGGGATTACCGGACTTGATAGTTTGCAAGAAACTGGCTCTAATCTTTATCAATTACAACGCTTGCCCTTTGGGCATTGCAAACTGGTGACGGCCCGCTTAAAAAGTGANACACCGACGCCTTTAGAAAAATTGAAAGTGGCAACTAAATATCCCAACTTAGCTAACAACTATTATCAATCCATATCGCAAGCCATCGACATTATCCCCTTACAAGGATCGGTTGAGCTCGCCCCAGTCATTGGCCTCGCCGATGTCATCGTTGATATCGTAGAAACTGGCTCAACGCTCAAAGCAAACGGCTTACAAGTTGACTCAGAAATTATGGAATCACAAGCCATGTTAGTCGCCAATCATGCCCGGTATCGTTTTCACCAAAAAGCCATTCAAGCTCTGATAAAAACGAGGAGTAACGCGTATGCTAAAACGGATTAATTACGCCGATTTAACCCAAGTATTGAGCCGCCGAAAAAGTGAATTTTTAAGCCGTCAAAAAACCGTTCAAGCAGACGTTCAATCAATTATTGATTCGGTGATTGAAAGGCAAGATGAGGCGATTATCGATTGGACGAATCAATTTGATGGCGTGCAATTAGATACCTTTAAAGTTCCCAGTGAAACGCTTAAAAAAGCCTACGATTCGTTAGCACCTAACCTTCAAAAAGCCTTACAAAATGCCTATGATTCGATTGCGAGTTATCATACTTTGCAAACCTACACCCCCCTTGAAGATGACCAGCAAGGGTTATACCGTGCCCAAAAAATTACGCCACTTGATTCAGTCGGATTGTACGTGCCTGGAGGCACTGCGGCATATCCGTCGAGTGTATTAATGAACGCGGTACCCGCAAAAATTGCCGGTGTTAAGCGCATCGCCATGGTCACCCCACCACACCCAGACGGCATTTCAGCGACTGTCCTCGCGGCCGCCCATTTATGCGACATTGATGCAGTTTATCAAGTCGGTGGCGTGCAAGCCATTGCGGCCCTTGCTTACGGCACCCCACAAATCCCTGCGGTCGCAAAAATTGTGGGTCCAGGGAATTTATACGTGGCAACCGCCAAACACCTTCTCTCATCCGTCGTTGGCATCGATCAATTCGCCGGTCCGAGTGAGGTGTGCATATGGGCCGATCATAGTGTGCCGGTCTCTTTCATTGCCGCAGATCTCATCGCGCAAGCTGAGCACGATCCACTGGCCCAATCAATTGTCATGAGCGACGATGAAGCGATATTGGATGCGATTGACGATGAACTATCCAAACAAGTCAAAGACCGTTCAAGACATTCCATAATCGTCTCATCCCTGAAAAATTATGGTTTAAGTATATTATTAGAGGACAAGGCCCAAGGACCCTCGGCGATTAATCAAATAGCGCCGGAGCATTTAGAGCTACTTATTCAAAAGCCACGGCGCGTACTGTCTGAGATTCGCCATGCGGGCGCCATCTTTCTAGGCCCTTATACCCCGGAAGCCATGGGGGATTATATGGGAGGTCCCAATCATACATTGCCCACCTCAGGGACCGCGACGTTTGCATCTGGCTTGTCCACGTATGATTTTTTAAAGCGGACAAGCATCCTAGAAATCAGTGAGGAACGCTTTACCCAAATGGCGGATGATGTGGAAGCCTTAGCCCTTGAAGAACACTTAGACGGGCACGCAGAAAGCGTGCGTGTAAGGAGAAAATAATGATTTCACTCAAAAAAGCTGCCCAGGCCATGAAGGCCTACAGCACACTCTCGCGCGATCAAGGCATCCGCTTAGACTCTAACGAGAGCGATAATTTCTTATTTGACCAACCGATTGCCTTTGACGGGGAATGGGAACGGTATCCTGAAAACCATGCAGAGACCCTCAAACACGCATTGGCCAGCGAGTTAAATGTATCTCCTGAACAATTGTTAATTGGCAATGGATCTTCAGAAATTTTAGATTGGGCGATTAAAAGTATTGTGAACCCTGGACATACTGTCTTAACAGCAGGACCGACGTTTAGCATGTATAAGTTTTATGCGACCTTGCATGATACTCAATATAAAGAGGTCCCTTTGAATGATGATTTCACCTTCCCAGAGACGGCCTTTTTAGAGGCCATAAAAACCGAACAACCCGAACTGATTATTCTCTGTTCACCAAACAATCCGACCGGTGGACAAATTCCTCACGCGACCCTTTTAAAAATCATTCAAGCAACGAACGTCCCGATCATTATTGATGAGGCTTACTACGAATTTACGGTAGATACAAAGACGTGGATTGACGAAGTAGAAACGTACCCACATATCATCGTCACACGGACGTTTTCGAAAGCCTTTGGCCTTGCCTCCATTCGACTTGGATACGCCGTCACAAGTGCCAAAAATGTGACGCAATTGAACCGGACAAAAACCCCCTATAACGTTAACGCACTCTCACAATTTATGGGACTTAAAGCATTGGAGAAAAAAGCAGCCATGGCTCCTTACATTGCCTCCGTGAGAAAACGACGAGATGCCTTAAAAGTAACACTCGAGTCATTCGGATTCACTGTCTATCCATCGAATGCGAACTTCTTGTTAACTGAACATGCACTGCCCGATTTAACAGGTCGACTCAGAGATAAAAACATCCTCATCCGGCCGTTTGACTTAGGTCGTCCATTTTACCGGATTACAATCGGCACCGAGTCAGAAGTTGCTGCGCTTATTCAGGCATTAAAGGAGATCATTGATGAAGCTAACACGTCAGAGAAAGACGCAAGAAACTGAGGTCCAAATCACATTGCATGATGACCTTACACAAGCCAATCAAATTGCAACTGGCATCCCTTACTTCGATCACTGCTTAGACCTCTTTGCGTTTCACGCGGGATTAAGGCTGAGTATTCAAGCCTCTGGAGATACTGAAGTGGATGATCATCACACAGTTGAAGACGTTGGGATTGTCCTTGGAGAACTCTTTTTAGAAGCTTTTAATGATAAACAAGGCCGTGCCCGTTATGGACTCGCCATTATCCCAATGGATGAAGCGTTGGCCCGGGTGGTCATAGATTTATCGAACCGACCACGCTTAAGTTTTAATGCAAAATTCTCCCGCGAGATGATCGGGGATTTAGCCACCGAAAACGTCGAAGAATTTTTTCTGGCATTTACCAGCGACGCACGCGTGACGTGCCACGTGGACTTAATCCGTGGAACGAATGCCCATCACCAAGTCGAAGCGATATTTAAAGCCCTTGGACGTAGTTTTAAAGAAGCCATTAAAATGGTGGGAGATGCCTTACCGAGTACAAAGGGTCAACTTTGAAACATACCATTATTGATTATGGAGTCGGCAATCTTAATAGTTTACAAGCTGGCTTAACCCGAGTGGGTCTAAAGAGTCAAGTGACGGACGACATCGACCAATTAAAGGCAGCACAGTCACTAATTCTTCCAGGCGTCGGTGCCTTTGCACCTGCCATGCAAAAACTGCATGATTTAGCGTTAGTGTCCGTGATTCAATCACACGTTGAATCCGGCAAGCCCTTATTGGGGATTTGTTTGGGCATGCAATTATTACTCACAACATCTTTGGAATACGGTACGCATCAAGGCCTTGGGGTTTTCCCAGGCACAGTCAAAGAAATTACAGACTCGCAAAAACTTCCTCACATGGGGTGGAATACGTTAGAAGTCACTGCAAAAAGTCCACTGCTTGAAGGGATTACCTCTTTGGACTATACGTATTTTGTGCATTCCTTTTACGCCGACACACCGGCTGATTACTGGCTGGCAACAACTTCCTATGGATCACTCATTCCCGCCATCATTCAGCATCAATCCGTAGTTGGGATGCAATTTCATCCAGAAAAAAGTGGCCGAGTGGGGGAACAATTACTCAAAAATTACGGACGGTGGACGGATGATAATTATTCCTAGTATCGATCTTTATAACAAAAAAGTCACCCGCTTGAAAAAAGGGGACTTTAACGCCATGACAACGTATCTTGATAGTCCAGAGGCTGTGCTTAAATCGTTTGTAGACGCAGCAGCCACGCTCGTGCATATTGTGGATTTAGAAGGGGCCAAAGTCGGCCACCCGGTCCATCAAGAACAACTCGTTCGATGGGCCAAAGAAATGACAATTCCTTTGCAAGTGGGAGGCGGCATTCGCTCTGCCATTGAGGCAAAAAAATACCTTGATCAAGGCATTGCCCGGGTAGTACTAGGCTCTTTAGTATTCACGGACTTCAATGCTGTCAAAGAGCTCATCACCGCTTACCCAGGACAGATTGTAATCGCGCTTGATGTGTCTGGTGATACCGTCATGCAAGACGGCTGGCAAACGTCATCGCACACATCCATTGAATCGGTAATCCACCGTTTAAATGAGTTTGATGATGTGCGACTGTTGGTCACAGATATCGCAACCGATGGGATGTTAGAAGGCCCCAATGTCGAGCTGTATACACGTTTAACAACGCTCACCGATCATCCGGTCATTGCCAGTGGGGGATTAACCACATGTCAAGACATTACCTCATTAAAAGCATCGCATGTGGAAAGTGCCATTATCGGCCGGGCGATGCACGAAGGCAAGCTTCCGTTGAAGGAGGCCATAAGATGCTCGCACGCCGAATAATTCCCTGCCTCGATGTCGACCGTGGCCGGGTAGTCAAAGGCCAAAGGTTTCAAGCCATCAAAGATGTCTCAGACCCCGCCGAACTTGCTAAACGGTATAGTTTAGAAGGGGCCGATGAACTTGTTTTTTATGACATTACTGCGTCCAGTGAGAAACGCGCCATTGACCATCAATTTGTCGAAGCCGTTGCCAAAGAAATCAACATCCCGTTTTGTGTCGGCGGTGGCATTCAGTCGGTGGAGGATATGGTGGATATTTTAAGAAAAGGGGCCGACAAAGTGTCGATTAATACGTCGGCGGTATTAAACCCTGCATTAATCGAAGAGGGCGCGAAACGATTTGGCAATCAATGCATTGTCGTGTCCATCGATGCGAAGAAAAAAGGGGATGATTACTTTGTGTGGACCCATGGTGGTCGGCAGGAATCATCCTTACGCGTTGAAGACTGGGCCGCGCAAGCGGTGGAGTTAGGTGCGGGAGAACTTGTTTTAAATTCCATCGACCAGGACGGTGAAAAAACCGGCTACGATTTATCACTCATTGAACGCATTGTAAAGCGAGTGAACGTTCCCGTTATTGCAAGCGGGGGCGCTGGGACTGTGGATCACTTTGTTGAGGCGGCTCAAGCGGGCGCTGATGGGCTTTTAGCGGCGAGTCTATTTCACTTTAAAATCGTTGAAATCAAGGCCGTAAAAGACGCATTGGCTAAGCAGCAAATACCAGTACGGAAGGACTAACTTATGGAACCAACTCAATTAAAATGGAACGCAGATGGACTCATCCCAGTCGTCGTTCAAGACGCCAGTGACCTGACCGTGTTGATGCTTGCCTACATGAACGAAGATGCGCTCAAAGAAACTTTGGATACCCAACAAGCCACCTACTACTCCCGCTCGCGGCAAGCGCTTTGGCGGAAGGGTGAAACGAGCGGACACACGCAAGCGGTCAAAGACATTCGCTATGACTGTGACAGTGATACGTTACTGATGCAAGTTGTGCAAACCGGGGTCGCTTGCCATACCGGGGCGAAGTCCTGTTTTTATCGCTCATTTGAAGGAGATGTCTCAGCGTCTGCTAATGTGCTTGATGAACTGTATGCCACGGTTGCTTCGCGAAAAAAAGATCCAGTCCCGGGGTCTTATACCGATTATTTATTTAACGAGGGCATCGATAAAATTTTAAAAAAAATTGGTGAAGAAGCGTCAGAAATTATCATTGCGTCAAAGAATCCAGATGACGATGATTTAATCGGTGAAGTCAGTGATTTCATCTATCACTTAACCGTCTTGTTGAATGACCGAGAGATTCCATTTGAGGCGATTTATCAACGCTTAAAAGAGCGTCAAAAATGAGCCAAATTCCCGATTCTCACATGCACACGTCTGATTCCCCCGATGCCGATCGTGATGCCACGCTCGACGCTTACATTAAAGAGGCTGAAAAACGGGGGCTCTCATCGCTTACGTTTACGGATCACTGTGACATTGGTTCACCCAATCCATTGTTTGCAGAAATCCCCGATTTTATCACCCAAAAAAAACGCTTGATCACGCTGCAACAATCAACGGATGTGTCACTCAATTTGGGGGTTGAAATCGGCTACCAACCGAGCGCCCAATCTTCCATCCAATCGTTACTAACATCCGTTCCCTTTGATACCGTCCTATTGTCCGTGCATTATGTAGATGGACTTGATCCGTATGATCAATCCCTCTTTGATGCATATGGGATAAAAAAAGCTTTGACGCGCTATTATGAAACCATGTGTGATGCGGTCGCGTCCGTCCCTGATTTTGATATCCTCGCTCACATTGACTATCCATTTCGCTACATTCAAAGTCCTGATTTTGACGCCTTAAAGCGGCACTTAGCCCCTCTGCTCAATCGCATTTTTAACACACTCATCAAGCAAGATAAAGTCCTGGAAGTCAATACGGCCCCTTACCGAAAAGACTATGCCATCAATGCTCCCGTTCACTTTATCTATGACCAATACTTTAAAGCCGGAGGCAGAGCTGTGAGTATTGGATCTGATGCGCATGCCGTTGGTGATTTAAAGGCTGGCTTTAGTGAGGCGATCGACTTTTTAAAATCTATTGGATTTCACGATGTTATAACCTTCAATCAATCTGTGAAACACCGAATTTCGATTTAAAAAATGACGCAAAAGCGTCATTTTTTTTAAAGATTCGGATGTTGGTATTCGACCCCTTGTTTGGAGAGTGGTGTCAGTTTAATTTTAGTGTTATCAAGCATTTCATTTTTGGACAGTGTTCGTGGCGGATCTAAGACAATCCAATCGTGACCCATCTTATGCTTAATGTGATAGACAATGTCATACAAGCTAAACCAGTCTGACGCATTTAAATGATAAAGACCAGGTGCATAATGTTCAACCAAGTCAATCAGAGCATCCGCGGTATCTTCAACAAACATGGCCGAGACGAAATGATTTTTTGAAACACTAATTTTTCCCCGTTTATCCATCTGTGACTTGATGAAATACATGATGCCATAATTTTCTGGTTGCTTGGTAATTTGCCAAGCGAGGCGAGCGACGTAACTATTTGGATTTACCGCAAATGAGACGCGTTCGAGTTCTTGCTTAGAAGTCGCCAATTGATCGGTGCCATCAGGGGTATCGTAGACGGTAAATGGGCCTTCGACTTTTTTCCCTTTAAACACTTTATACGTTGAGGTGAACACGTATGCTTTTCGCTTTTCATACGCCCATGCGGCAAGTGCTTTGGTAAATGGAACGTCTCCTTTGGCAAGGTGCATGATGGCATCGGGTTGATGCGTGTCTAAAAAGGCGCGTACCTTTTTCTCATCATTGACGTCAAATGCATCATGGACAAGCGGTACCACGCTATGATTTTGCGCGTTTAAACGATCAACTAATACCGTTCCAACAACCCCTCTAGAGCCAGTAACTACAACTTTCATAATGCCTCCTTGATTCACACGTGTGAGTAAGCGTGATGTTAATTAAAGTGTACCAAACATGCTACACTAACACACGTAGAATGCTACTGAGGTGACCGCATGAAAAAATGGTTTATATTCGGACTTATCATTCTAACAAGCAGCCTGTTAGCCGCGTGTAATGATGATTCCCAAACAACTGAAATTCCGTTACCTCCCACGGATGAGATTCAAACGATCATGCATGGTGAGTTAGACCGTGAATATCAACTCTTTATTCCGAATGGTGCCTTTGAGGGCGCTCCACTTGTCATTATGATGCATGGCTACACGAGTAGTCATCTCAATTTAAAAGCTCGCTCAATGATGGATGATGTCGCGCGTGAGAACGGATTTGTCGTCGCTTATTTGCTTGGTACGACCACCATTGGTGGCCCGCATTGGAATGCCGATTTACAACTTTCTACCGTGGATGATGTCGGCTTTATTAACCAAGTCGTCGATCATTTAGTCACAACGTATAATTTATCTACGGACAATGTCTTTGGCAGTGGGTTTAGTAATGGAGCCTTCATGACTTATACCATGGCCTGCCGTCCCCTGAAACCTTTAAAGCCATTGCTCCCGTGGCGGGCTTAATGAGCGGGGCAACCTACGAAGCGTGTGATGACCCTACTCCTACTGATATACTTCACATTCATGGAACCGGCGATTTAGTTGTTCCAATGGATGGGTCGATGACGCTTTTAGGTGGATTTGGGGGTGGTCCTGATGTCGAGGGTCATTTTGAATTCTGGCAAACGGTCATCAATGGCAATCCAAGCGTTAGTGACACGATCACCAATGGGGTCACACGCTACACATCAGTGGGAACTGATGGGCATGTCTTACAGCACATTTACATTGATGATTTTCCACATACGTGGGCGGTGAGTCCAAACCCGAATGAACTAGGGGAAGATCCTGGTGTAAATGCGAGCTCACTCATTTGGGATTTTTTTGCCACACAGATTGATAATTAAAAAAGACGCACTCTTTGTGGTAAGAGTACGTCTTTTTTTGTGACACTAATTAATCCCAATCAATATCAATAAGTTGCCCAGACTGATCAAAAGTAAGTTCTAATCCTGTTCCTAGCGTGACTTCGTACATGCCTTCGTCACGTTCAGCTTTGATAATTGTATCGCCTGGATACTCGGAACTCAGATAATTCAAAATACTTTCTGGTAATTCAGAGGCCGCAATCGCATCGTCCCAATCATTCCAGTCGTCCCAATCGTCATCTTCATCTCGCTCTTCTTCGATGGTTCCATCGAAATCGAAGTCGATTTCAACACCATTTGATAAATACACTTCATGCCCGTCGTTGTCACGTTCAGCATGGACAATGGTCTCATCGGGATAATTGTTACTTACGTATGTAAGAATTGTTTCGGGAAGGGTGGCGATATCAACGGGAACTTCTGAGTCGTTATCATCGTCGTCATCGTCGTCATCGGAGTCATATTGATCACGCTGTGACTCAGATATAAAGCGCCCATTTAAATCAAATTCTAGTTCTTGGCCGGATGCTAAATACACGTCATAACCATCTTCATCTTGTTCAGCATACGCGATTGCGGCATTTGAATAATTCGTGGTGATGAATGTGACAACGGTTTCCGGAAGGTCTGCTTCGCTCACAGGAATATCTGAATCCTCGGTTCCATCTTCCTCATACGTGGACGATGCGGTGGCGTCCTCCGATGCATTTGATGCAGGATTGATGACATACGTTGAACGAACAGAGGAAATATCCACATAATCGGCCGCTCCAGAAAATCTAAAGTCAACGCTCACTCCATTGCTTAAGTATGCTTCAAAGCCTGTTAACTCTAAGTCGACATCTAACACGGTGGCGTCCGGGTATTGAGTAGTAATAAATTCTAAGCTATTAGCCGGTAATCGATCGGCTTGGTTAGCGGCATTAAATGAGAATACTTCACGGGGAGCAAGGGCGAAAAGTGTCACACCTAATCCCACAATTAAAACGGTAATACCTAGTACACTACGAATAATAATTTTTTTCATAATTGGTCTCCTCTTTTTAGTCAAATGTTATTTGTAGAAAGATGGCAAACGCGATGGTGATAATGACGGCTCTTACGATAAAGTCTTGGTGGCGATTCCAAAGTTCACGCATTTGATTCCTTCCATCAGGTGATGCTTACATCTTACGAAATCAACATGAAAGAATGATTAAAAAACTCATTTTAATCAGATTTTAATCTTTCGCCGTAAAATGGAGGTAAGAGGTGACTGATGAAATTACTCATAGCGGAAGACCAATTTCAACTATTAGAAATCCTAAAAGAACGTTTCACCAAAGCAGGCTATGTTGTGGATGCCGTTTCCAATGGTGAGACAGCCATTGATTTTTTAGATCACACTGCATATGACGTGGCGATTTTGGATGTTATGATGCCGCGCAAAGATGGCTATGACGTGTTGCACTGGATGCGTCAACGAAAAATTGATACACCGGTTCTATTTTTAACTGCGAAAGATCAAGTGGTTGACCGAGTTAAAGGGCTTAAATTAGGGGCCGATGATTATTTAATTAAACCGTTTGCCTTTGAGGAACTTATGGCCCGGATAGATGCTTTATTAAGACGCCGGCAAAAAACTGTATCAAATACCATACAAGTTGCTGATTTAATTCTTGATCGCTCTGCGAAAACCGTGGAACGTTCAGGACAAGCGATTGTGCTCACTAAAAAAGAATTCAATGTGCTTGAAGCACTCATGCTACACGCTGGTGAAACGATGTCGCGTGATCGCTTAGAAATGGTTTCAAGCTCACTTGAGTATGAAGGGTATTCCAACATCGTTGATGTGTACATACGATTCCTGCGGAAAAAGATTGACGAACCCTTCTCAAAAAAACTGATTCAAACGGTACGCGGGTTTGGCTACATGATTCGGGGTGACCAGTGAAAAAAACGTCCATTACAACACGAATTACACTCTGGTATTCCCTCTTCTTTGCCTTATTAATCATCGTTAATATCACAGTGGTGGCGCTTGCCTCAGACAGTATTTTAAGAAGTAGCGCAGAACGCGAAGTGCAGGAAGTTGCGGAGGATGTGTTAGAGTCGATTGAAATTCGCGAGGGAATTGCATACGTTGATGACGATGAACGCTTCAATTACTTTGAAGATGGAGTCGCCTTTGTGATTTACCAAAACGGCGTATTCTTAAACGGTCAATACCCGGCTAACTTAACACCCAATATACCGATTCAATCGTTGGTCGTTCAACGGTTCGAAACGGTCGATACAGCATGGTATATTTACGACATGCCGTTTGCAGAAAACTTTACACTGCGCGCCTTTTATAATGATCGAGGGGGATTGGGTCTTTACAGTGATTTAATCACAACGCTAGCTATTTTGTCTCCCCTTTTATTCACCATGGCGGGATTGGGGGGGTATCTTATCATTAAGCGCTCCTTTAAACCGATCCGCCAAATAAATGAAACAGCCGAACAAATCACACGCGATGAGAACTTTCAATTACGGGTTAATAAAAGTCAAACCAACGATGAAGTCGGTCGCCTTGCGAACACCATAAACGGAATGTTGGATACAATTGACGCCAGTTTCAACCGGGAAAAACAATTTTCAGCCAACGTTTCGCACGAATTACGGACTCCACTTTCTGTCATCCAAGCGCAAATTGAATATTTGGAAAGTAAACTTTCGCCGACCGACATGTACCAAAAAGATTTTGAAGCGATTAAAGATCAACTCACTTGGATGAGCAAAATGACCGAACAAATGTTGGAACTGACCCGCTTTAAATCATCAGCACCTATTGATTTAGAGTGGGTGAATGTCCCGGTCACCATGGAGTCTATTCGAGAAGGTTTTCAGCAAAAAATCAAAGACAAATCACTCACTTACAACACGACCATTTCACCAAAGGATTTAGACATTCAAACTTCATTGACGTTTTTTGTTCGTATCTTAAATAATGTTATTGGCAATGCAATCAAATTCACACCGCACAATGGTCAAATCGATATTGACATTCAAATGGTTAATTCAGCAATCCGATGCACGGTAACAGACACTGGAATCGGGATGAACCAAACTGACCAAACAAAAATATTTGATGCTTTGTACCAAGTCGACTCATCCCGCAATCCGCAGACGATGAGTTTAGGCGTCGGTTTAACGATGACCAAAGAAATGATTCAGCGTTTGAAAGGAACGATCAAAGTCACAAGTGCCCCGCAAGCTGGAACTACTTTCATCTTAGAATGGCCCGTCAAAAGTAGGGCATAACACTCGACCGTTATCGCTTTACTCGGTTATGATACGTGAGGCTTAAAAATATATAACTGGAGGAATACATGTTAAAAATTGGTGTTATTTTAGGGTCAACACGAGAAGGAAGAGTCTCTCCTCAAGTCGGGGAGTGGGTGTTAAAAAACGGTGAATCAAATGACGAATTAGCGTTAGAACTCGTCGACATCAAAGCGTATGACTTACCATTTCTAGGTACCGCAGATGCCCCAGGGATTGCCCAGTGGCAAGCTAAAATTGCAGAACTAGATGGATTTATATTTGTCACAGGTGAATACAATCACTCAATTCCCGCATCCTTGAAAAATGCGTTAGACTTAGCGAAAGCAGAGTGGGCCAACAAACCTGCTGGAATTGTTTCTTACGGATCACTCGGTGGCGCTCGGGCCACCGAACATTTAAGAGGCATTGTCAGTGAATTACAAATGGCCGATGTGAGAAGTCACACGGCGATGTCAATGTTTACTGATTTTGAAAAATGGTCAGTGTTCAAACCCGCAGAGATGCACTTGGCAAATCTGACAACCATGTTTGAACAAGTCGCCCGTTGGGGACGCGCATTAAAAACAATTCGCTAATCATAAAAAAGATCGATACACACGTATCGATCTTTTTTATGGCTTAATTAAGGAACTAATTAAGGACTTAAGCGTTTATATTTACCTGGTTTAGGGGGACCAGTTAAATATCAATCAATCAAGGCTTCCTTACGCATGATACCTTCTAATTCCGTGAAAATTTCGGCCGCATTATCTGCGTCGATTTCAATGGAAAATTCAGCTTGCGTAGGAACGCCTAAGCTCATCGCCATCATCAAGGAATGCAGGGGCGCTTTTTTTTCACCATATACCAAATGAATCGGTACATCGAATTGAGCGACGTAATTGGTAATAACCGAGAGCGGTCGGGCGTGGAGTCCAATTTCATCCACGACTTTATATTTACGCAACATCAGGATCTTGAATAATTTCTTTCAAGAGATAATCTTCGGCTTCCTTGGTCCAAAGATTGTTGTGCGCTTTTACGATGTCGCCAAGCACCTTATATTTTGGGTCTAAATGGGCGATGGATGCCAGTTCAGCAATCGGAGTTAGCGGCATTTCGTGGTGCACATAAATCATTTTCTTACCACCCGGAATCTTCGGATAATTCAAGACAGTATCAACGACTGAATCTAATCCACCAATGTGAGTAATCATTAAGCCTGGTTGAATCCGTTTGGCCGCTGTTAGTTCTAAAGATTCAATCATGTCATCCGTGTTTCCACCGGTGGACCCCATGACTTTTGTGGATGCGTAATGGACATTGTATAAATTAAGTTCTGCACTGAAGTTGGCATCTGTGGGGCCTGCAAAAAAGTTTAAAGTGCCGTCTTTACCAAGTAGCCTGTCACCTTGTTCAACGAGTGGTTTAATCGGTGCGAACACTAAAACGTCATCATATCCGGCGCCCTCGTTCAGTGATTTCATATACGCTTCAAAGTCATCATGATGATTGGGATTCACATAATGGAGTGTCACACCATATGTGAACGCTTCGGCTTTTGAGATGACGGAGGCGGCGCGTTCTAAACGGTCATCTGAGACATCGCTGACGACCAGCAAGGACGGTTTACGGTCGCGGTGAATCACGTACTCAATAGCAGCTAGGCCCATTGGGCCTGCCCCTCCCAAAATGGCGATACTTCCACCTTCTTTAATGTCCATGACGTGCTCATATGTGTTGGGCACCGTATGGTAGGTTGCATGAAACGCACCGATGACACATGACATCGGTTCTGCTAAGGATGCTTCAAAAAAGCTGTCTCCTTCGTATTTAATCAAGCACCCCAGTTCCATGACTTCAGGGGGAATAATCGCATAAGTCATATCGCCACCGACATGGCGATATGAATACCCTGGAGAGTCCATGGACCCTTTGTAGTTAAGGGCGGGCTGGATCGCAAAGCGTTGACCCGGAGAAAATTGATCGGCCCACTGCTTCCCAACCTCTTTGATGATTCCGGAAAATTCATGACCGATGATGACGGGATTGTCGCTTGCATCATTGGGGACGCGTTTATGCTTAGTCCCTAAAGTTGTTGCCTTATACGTCGACATACAAATTGAATCTGAAATGACTTTAACAAGAATTTCATCGTCTTTTAAGGCGGGCAAATCAAAAGTATCTAAACTCAGTTGATTCGACCCATATAATCGAACAGCACGTGTTTTCATGTAAGCTCCTTACTTTCTATGGTGATGTTTTTGAGCATCTGTTGAACGGTTGATTCTTCGGGAGGCTGGGTGCCAAGTGTTTGGGTAGCTGCACTGGCAAATGCCACGCCCCATTTTAGTTGGTGTTTAATCGGTGAATCATGATATAACGCCACCCCAGCCACAAATGCATCGCCTGCCCCAACAGTACTCAAAGGTTTAAGCATTAATCCTGGAGCAAAATGCAGTAGCTTTCCATCAAACGCATACGCGCCATCTTTGCCACAGGTGACAAATACTTTTGCAATGCCTTGCTGGTACAGCGTTTGCACCCAATCGGCAACGTGTGCGTGGTCAAAGGGGGTTGAAAAATAGTCAGCTAGTTCGTGTTGATTCGGTTTAATCATCGATGGATTAGCTGCTATCCCGAGGGTTAAAGGGGTCTTTGATGTGTCTAAAATCGTACTGATACCTTGGGGGTGGTAACGTTTTATAAGCGTGTGATAAACAGTATCCTCAATGCCTTGCGGCAAACTTCCCGATAAGACGAGGACATCACCAGCTTTGAGAATTGCATCAAGATGGTCAGTAAGCTCGGTCATAACCGTTGGTTCAAAAGTGGGGCCACGCTCATTTAATTCATATAAATCATGGGTCTTTTCAAGAATTAATTTGATGTTTTCTCGGGTATCTCCGATCCCGCTAAACGCCTGGGATGAGACGCCGAGTTGATTTAAATGCCCAGTGACTTTCTGGCCATTTGGCCCTGCGGTAAAAACGATGGCATGACTGGTTTGGCCAAAGGCAGCCAGCGTCGTCGTGACGTTGATTCCCTTGCCACCAACATGTGAGGTTTTTTCTAGGACATGGTTGACTTGATCTATGGCCAATCCAGAGAGGTATATCGTAGTATCAATGGCGGGGTTAAGGGTGAGGGTTACAATCATTCTTCAAGGCCTTCGGTAAAGCGCTCATAAATCATATTGACATCATCCGATTGCCAGAGTTTTTGAGCATCTTCAAGTTCTCCGAATGCTTCAGCAATATTTGCTAAAATCGCGATGTGATCCGAATCTTTACCTGCAATCCCAATGACGACGTAGGCCGTATTTCCGTTGTAATCAATGCCCTCAGGATATTGCATAACAACGATACCACTCTTAATGATTTCATCTTTGGCTTTGCCGACTCCATGGGGGATGGCAATGCCATTGCCAATGTACGTTGAGACAATGGTTTCCCGTTCAAACATGGCATCGATGTACCCTGCTCTCACATACCCTTCAGCGACTAATCGGTCTCCAACTTTTTGAATGGCGGTATCACGGCTCACACTTTTTTGGGCCAGTAAGATATTGTGCGGCGCAAGTATTGTTTGCATAATTTCTCCTATTTAGGTGGCAATAGAGCCTGGTTTTTTTGCATGACATATTGGGCGAGATTCGTTTCAATCATGTGGTACAGGTGCATCGGTTCGTACGTACTTAAGTGATTTAAGAAATCAGGTTTTGCGACAGTCAAGCGACTGATTTCACTGATCACATCCACGTAATATGGATGCACTTTTTTCGGTGCAAGCAACACCAAACTTGTTTGACATACTTTCTCTTGATAGTGCATCGTTTCGTGACGTATGACGAAGACTTGAAGATGGGTAATCGTGTCTGAACGTGCATGTAAGAATAAAACGCGCTCTTCTTTGAATATCAAAGATCCGTGTGACTCACGGGCTAAGATATCTTTTTTCAATTGATTCGCTGGGACCTGGTCCAAGTTTAGTTTTTCAGTCACGTAGTTTAGCAACTGATCAAATTGATCAATGGTGACATCATCAATCATTAAATGGTCCAGCAATTCAACAGCTGCTTGTGAAATGTATTGAAGTTTTTCTAAGGTTGATTTGTTTAAGCCAGGTACATCGCGGGCATCCGGCGTTTTTTTAATCATTCGGACGGAGCTTAATGCAGCTTTTATTTTTTGAATATCCATCTCTAATAGGAGTGGATTTACCATAACGACTGGCACTAAACGATTATCAAAGCCGACCGTTGAAATAATCAAATCAATTCCTTTTTCCAACAGCCACACTTCCGAAATTTGCGTGGTTGAAAGAATGGCTTCAATGTTGATGTAATCAAACTCACTACGAATCCGTTCTGCCAACATGTTTGATGTCCCGATTCCAGACGTGCAAGTGACAATGATTTTAAAGTGCCGAGGAATCGTGTCTTGTTTATTTTTTAAAGATTCCAAAGACGCTCCGAGATGCATGGCAATATAGCCAATTTCAGCGTCTGGCATAACTATATTTAAATCGGTTTCTAATATTTGTGTAATGTTTTTAGCCACTTGATAGGTGTCTGGATAGGTTTCTTTAATTTTGTTTAATAATGGATTGCGGATATCTAAATTCATTTGGATGCGATTGATCGCTAAACGAATATGATCGACGAGTCCAATCAATAAGCTTTTGGATTGTTTTATTGGATAACCCGTAAGGACTTCGGCTTTATTCAACATCTTGTTAATGATGGCAGTCAGTTGATAATTCGATATAATAAGTTCATTGAATTGTAAAAAGTTCTCATCATATAAACCTTGATGATACCGGGCACCTTTTAAGTGCATTGTGATATAGCCAATTTCAGCGTCGGGAATTTCTAAGTCTAACGTTTCTTTAAGAACTCCGATGAGATATTGTGCCACTGAGAATTCTTCAAATTGTTTCAAGTTATTTAACGTATCACTCGGCATATCTATGGCTTCACCGTTTTGCAAACGATTGACCGCTAAAGCTAAGTGTACCGCGAGCGCAGTATAAGAACTTTCTACAAACTGAAACCCCATAGATTCTTCCGCACTTTTAATCGACTCTTCAATCAGTTGAATGGTTTGTACATCAATTAAGTCCAGTAAACTTTGTGTAATCGTGGAATATGCGCGTTCGTCTTTTGCAGCATGTGAAATCGGGGCCACATATTTTCGAATGACTTTGCGCAGTTCATTGGCATCAAGTTCATCATATAAGTAACGCATTAAAGCTCGTCGTTTATCGGATTCTTTGCCTTCAATGATGATTCCATACCCAGGACGACGAATCAGTTTTAACGCATATGAGTCCAACGATTCTGACACATGAGTTAGATCATGAGAAATGGTCGCCTCGGATACGTCCAACAATTTGGCAAATACCGAAATCTTATAAATGTCTTTCGACTGCAACAGTTCAGTCGCAATGAATGTTTGACGCTGCTTCGGAGAATACACGTGATCATAATTGAGCGATTCAACGTCAGATTCAAGAGCTTTGCGACGTTCAGAAGAAATATCTAAAAATAGCCCATTTGACCCTTTTCTTGATAGAGAACTTTGACGACTCAAAAACCACGCGTCGACATTTTTTAAATCTCTTAATATCGTGCGCCTAGACACTTCTAAATCATCCGCTAATGACTGGACGGTTAAAGCCGCTTGCGCGCGTATTAAAGACAAGATAATATGTCTTTCTCGACCTGTGAGATAGTCCGCCATACTGTTCACCCCTATATCTTAATCATATGACAATTATAAATAATTCGATGCATTAAATCATTTTAGTTTGTCATGTATTAAGAAATCTACCGGTGACAAATATAAATAAAACGGCCATTCAATGTTTAATGGCCGTTTTGGGTTTATATTATTTTAAGCGCTCAACAAGTTGATCGTATTCGGGCGCGCCAACAAAATTTTGAATGGCCACAATTTCTGCGTTCGGAGCGTTTTGAGTTGCCCTAGCTCGCAGGTCTTTATGCGTCACAACTAAATCAGCGTTTTCGGGAATTTCTTCCAAGCTTGTGTTAACGACCTCGATCCCGATGCCTGCTGTTTTAAATTTTTTCTTCAATGTCGAAGCTCCCATGGCACTAGAGCCCATGCCTGCATCACAAGCAAAGACGACTAATTTCACTTGAGTTGCTTTCTTTTTCCCAGCTGATTTCATCGAAGCGACTTTTTCTTTTGCTTCATCGAGATCTTCTACTTTTGATTTATCAATCTTCAAGAAGAAACTGGCGACTAAGAAACTGGCAACTGTGGATGTGATGATTCCAGCGAACATGCCAATGAAATCACCTTGTGGGGTCATCGCAATGTAGGCAAATATACTACCAGGTGATGGGGTTGCTACAAGTCCAACACCAAAGATGACAAAGGTTAATACGCCGGTAAATCCACCCGCGATGGCGGCTAATACTAAGACGGGTTTTGCGAGGACATACGGGAAGTAAATCTCGTGAATCCCCCCTAAAAAGTGAATAATGACAGACCCTGGGGCTGAGGCTTTTGATGCGCCTTTTCCAAACATCCAGAATGATAACAAGATTCCAAGGCCAGGACCAGGGTTTGTTTCTAACATAAAGAAGATTGATTTTCCTGCTTCGGCGGCTTCATTCACACCTAGTGGTCCTAATACTCCAAAGTTAATGGCATTATTTAAGAAAAGTATTTTAGCAGGTTCAATGAAGAAGGAGGCAAATGGTAAAAGGTTTGCTCCAACAATTAAATCAACTAAACTTTCTAACGCATTATTGAGTCCTAAGACAACTGGACCAATGACGACAACAGACAGTAAAGCAAGTAAAGTCCCAGCAATCCCTGCTGAGAAGTTGTTCACTAACATTTCAAAACCGGTTGGGATTCTTTCTTGTAAGACTTGATCAATTTTCTTGATCACATATCCACCAAGTGGGCCCATAATCATGGCCCCAATAAACATTGGAATGTCAGCTCCAACCACAACACCCATGGTTGCGATAGCGCCTAAAACACCCCCACGAATCCCATAAATTAAGCGACCACCGGTAAACCCGATGAGCAATGGTAACATGTAAATAATCATTGGACCGACAAGTTCAGCCAATGTTTCATTTGGGAGCCATCCTGTTGGGATGAATAATGCCGTAATTAACCCCCAAGCAATGAATGCTCCGATGTTTGGCATGACCATTCCGCTTAAGAATCGTCCCATACTTTGAATACGAACACGGATAGATGTATCCATTTGGTACCTCCTAAAAATGTTTTGTTCTATCTTAATTTTATAAAGTAAGCGTTAACAATTACAAGACAAACTAATTCAACCTTGCCACGCATACCGTGACAAAAGTAAATAGTGTATGATATTAAGCATGAATGTCGTGTGATAGGAGCTCCCATGCATCCAAAAAACCAATATTTAATGAGTCGATTTATCATGAGCTTTGCGTTTAATTTAATGTTTACTGCAGCCATTATTTATCGGATTGATGTGGCTGGCTTAGAAGTCTTTCAACTCATTTTACTTGGTACTGCTTTAGAAATTGCCGTTCTTTTATTTGAGGTTCCCACAGGAGTCGTGGCCGACTTATACAGTCGTAAATGGTCGGTCATTATTGGATTAATCATCATTGCATTAGGGTTTTTATGGGAAGTATCTACCCTCGCATTTATCGGCATCTTTATGGCCCAAATTGTCTGGGGACTCGGTGAAACATTCATTAGTGGCGCTTTTGAAGCTTGGTTATCGGATGAATCCGATGCCCCCACTAAAGCTGTGCTACTGAGTGGCAAACAACTGAGTTTATTCGGCAGCATTGGCGGCATCCTCCTATCTGGAGGGATCGGAAGTATTAGTCCCCAGTGGGCCATGCGCTTAGCCGCGATTATAATGTTAATGCTCGCAGTTTATTTGATTCTTTTCATGCGGGAGAATACAGCATTTGAAAAGACCCACCAGACGTTTAAAGGGTATCTGATACAAACTGGACGGGGATTTTCACACATTAAATCACACCATGTATTACGGGTCTTATTTGTGATCATGCTGTTTTTAGGGATTTATTCAGAAGGCATAGACCGGACTTATCAAGTCCACGTCTTAGACAATCTGAATTTAAGAGAGTTACCGTTTGCTCCAGTGTGGATCATTGCCACCTTAAAACTGTTTATGGTTATGAGTGGCAGTCTTTTAATTATGATTAATAAGCGTTCTTCAAAGAGGCTCACCACGTCAATGCATGGCTATTCATTTTATTTCTCATGATGAGCCTAGGCGTATTAAGTTTTGGTGCTTCCAGTCAAATGATCTGGGCCTTAAGCGGGTTCGTCATCTTCCATGCTGCAAGGGCCTCCAGTGACCCCATCTTAAAATACATGATGGTCGAGCACACGCCGTCTAAAATCAAGGCCACGGTCCTCTCTAGCTTTGGCCAACTCGATGCCATTGGTCAGTTAATTTCAGGTGCAATAATGGTCTCGATTGGCGCATTTTTTACCCTACCGATTATTTACTTCGTCACAGCAGCCATTTTATTGGTCCCCACGATAACTAGCTTATTTTTACCAAAAACAGTGACTGCCCCGTCATCCTTTTAAAAAAAATGATACACTATTCTCGGTGATAATTATGAATTACATAGAGGTCGTCAAAACTTTTCGCACTGAATTAGACCAAGAAAAAACGGATCAAACACTCATGCTCGATTTCTTTAAGCGAAACCCCGATGCATTAGATCGAACAAATTTAACGGCTCACGTCACATCCAGTGTATTCATTATGAACTTAGCTAAGACCAAGGTTTTAATGGGATTTCATAATATTTACCAATCATGGGGATGGTTTGGCGGACACAACGATGGGGACCCCAATTGCTTACACGTGGCACTCAAAGAAGCAACCGAAGAAACGGGTATTCAAAGCTTTGATAAAGTGAGTCAGACCCCGGTCGCGTTGGATGTGATTCATGTCCAAAATCACATAAAAAAAGGGCACTTTGTGCCCGATCATTTACACCTTAATATTACTTATGGATTGTGGGTCGATGACCGTACGTCAATCAACTTTAATGACGCCGAACATAGTGGCATTCAGTGGTTACGCTTAACCGAGTACTTAGACCACATCAAAGAAGACCGAATGCAACCCATTTATCAAAAAATAGAAAAGAGAATGATGAGGTTTTAGCCACATCATTCTCTTTTATTTAATATCCTGTAAAAATATCTGAATAGATCGTTTTTTTATTGGCGCCTAATTGTTTGACTGTTTTCGCGACACCATTGACCGCTTTCATTGATCCACTGATGTAAAATTCCGTCTGTGTTGAATCGGGTAGGGTGGTAAGTGCTTGATTTAAGTCATCTCGGTGTTGAGTCTCAATCAAACTAAGCCCAGCCGCTTTTAACGCTTTAAATTCATCTAAGTATAGTTTGTGCGACGCCCCAGCGTAGATTAATGTCACCTCAGATAAATCATCCCGGGACATTAACAAAGAACGAATCGGGGTGATGCCAACACCGAGTCCAATAAACACTTTTTTCGGATGGATATTTTTCCAAGTAAAATCACCAAATGGACCTTTCACAATAATCTCATCATTTTTCTTTAGTTCTTTTAATGCATCTTTGTATTTGGAGGGTGGATCAGACATTTGTGTGCCAAGCTTTAGGGTTGGTTCATCTGGACTTGACGCAAAAGAAAACGTCCGTGAACTATCCAGTTTAAGTCCAGATATTTTAAACGTTCCGTACTGACCCGCTTGAAAATCAAAGCCTTCTGGTTTCGAAAGTTCGACCATCAATTTATTCTCTACTTCACGCACATCTAGCACGTGACTGGTGGGTGCTTTTTTAAACATGGACGGTCCTTTCTGGTAATTTTTTAATCGCGTATAACTTTTCTTTATTTTCATTGAGTATCGCGTCATAATCGATCATCGGAGCGATGTATGGGTTGTCTGCAAGCTTCCAAGGTTCGTGAATATTTGCACTCGAACACGCCGCAAGTTCAGGAATTTGTGACTGAATGAACACTCCATCAGGATCGGTCTCTTTGGATTGTTTGATGACGTCATAGATGGGGATGTGCCGCGGGGCGATCAACCCCGATTGCATTTGGATTTGTGACCAGTGGATGCCCGGTTCATAATCAATCCACGATTGCGCGAGAAATTGACCAACGTCCCGCCAATCTAATAATAACGTGTTGCAAGCAAACGACGTCAACATCGCCCGTTGACGAAAGTTAAGCCACGCTTTGGCGTGTAAAAAACGCATGCAGGCGTCTACAAACGGAAACCCTGTGGTGCCTTTTTTAAAACGCTCAAACCATTCCTCATTCGTCGTGCGAACGCCTTCATACCGAGGGTCTTTAGACACCGTATTGATCCACGGTTTCATTTCAACTTTTTCCACAAAATGGCAGTGCCAATAAACTCTTGAAGAAAAACTCTGAAGCGCTTTTTTCGGTTTCTTTTCGGGAGAATCTAGATGGTTTTGCGTCGCTTTATGCAACGATTTGATGGAAATATTTCCCCACGTTAAATAGGCGGATAATAAGCTTGATGAGGTAAATGAATACGCCGGTTTTGTCATGTGTTTTAAATACGTTTTGGTGCGGGTTTGAAAAAATGAATTGGCCTGTTTAATGGCCGCAGTTTCTCCGCCTTTTAGCGGATTTGAGGCGAGCGTTCCGGGGGGTGTATAACCATCTAGAATCGATGAATCTGAGAATCCATTAGGAACTTTGTTTACAGTTTTTAAAGAGCGTGGGACTGGATAGACCGGTTCTTTTAAATAGGTTTTCATGAAACTCGGCCGGTGGCCGACATACGTGCCTCTTTTTACCCCAAATCCCGGTGTCTCAGTCCACCGGCATTGGTGGGCATCCATCCAGGCCTTGACCGTTTTATCGCGCTCATACGTATGCGACAATCCGTGCTCCATGTGGGAATGCATCGTAAACTGGCCCCATGTCGCGTACAGGGTCTCTAAGACAGGAATCATCTCGTCAACCCTGACGTGGAGTTGATTGCCCATTTTTTGCAAGCGTTGATCTAAGTCGTGCATGCTCTCTTTAACAAATTGATAGTGGCGCTTCGACAGATCTCCTGCGTCCCAGATGGATGGTTCAATGACTGCAAGGGGAAATACTTCATCAGCAAAAGACGCCGCGTGAAGCGGCGCGTGATCAAGGGTGCGAAAATCTCTTTTGAACCAGACCACATGAACCATGCAGACTCCTTTAAAGATTTGAAGCTTAAATCAAACGATTAATCGGTGGATTCCGAAAGTGCATCTTCGATGTTATAACGTTCAGCAATGCCCGTCACATCGATATCACGGACGATAATGTCAGTGGCATCTCCCACTGCAATGTCCATGGTCGCTTCAGCGCCAATGGTCGTCCACGATACCCCACCATCTAAACTGTATTGATACGATGGCTCAACGTCCGTTAAACGAATCGACTCAGGCGCATTGCCTGAAATGATTGTCACATTTAAATCATCTCGCTCAACGGGGCTTCCAAGCCATATCGCTCCCAGCATTAATACTGCCAGTAAAATCGATGTAAGCCCATAGATTTTTGCATTTTTTTGTGCCATAGTATCACCTCGGTATTATTATAAAAAATTGGTCACTATTTCCCTAAAGGAAGGCTAAACTTTTTCCGAGGGATACCTCACACCCCAAGATTGGCGCAATTGATCCATGACGTCCAGCAATCTTAGAGTCGTTGCATGTGGCATGATGGTGTTTTCTATTCGACCAGCCTCTAAATCATCAATGACGGCTTGAATTTCATACTCAAACCCATTCACAACATGGGGCGTATTAATATGGGTGATAAGCGTTCCCTCATGGGTATAGACAAATGCTTCTTGAGCCGACCAAAAGGCCGGAATTTCAATGCGGCCTTGGGTACCAATGAGTGTGGCATGTCGCGGTTTATCCTCCAAAATTCCTGATTCTAACACCATCTTTGAGTCCGGGGTGTGAATGTGGATTTGATTCCACCCGTCAACTCCGGTGTCTGTTTGTTTTACATCGCTGGTGATGGTGCCATCCAGCGTGCCAAATAGATCGGCGACGGTCAATGGGTAAATGCCCACATCGAGTAATGCACCGCCCCCTAAATGCGGATTCACTAAGCGTCCGGCTTTATTTAAATCTCCGGCAAATGAAAACGTCGCATGCAGTTCTTTGAGGGGACCGATCGTGCCGGTTTCAAGCACGTCTTGGACCGCCTGAATGACTGGTAAAAACCGCGTCCACATTGCTTCCATCACAAATACATTTTGCGCGTTAGCACGCTCTAAGATGCCCCGGGCTTGAGCGGCGTTTAACGTGAATGCTTTTTCCGTTAATAACGCCTTTTGATAGGTTAATGCTTCTTGCATCTGTGCCTCGTGTAAGCCGTGTGGCGTAGCGACATACACAATGTCTACAGCGCTATCTTTATAGAGTGCCTGGTAGGAGTCATAGGCGCGTTCAATGCCATACGCCTTTTGAAACGACTTCGCACGATTTATATCTCTGGAGGCAACGGCATGAATTTTTCCACTTGTGGCTGTAATGGCTTGGGCAAATGTGTGGGCGATTCGGCCCGCTCCAATTATTCCAAATCGAATCATTAAGCATCCTTTCACAATGACCTAGATACAGTATGACATATTTCCGACTCATAAAGATTCATAGAGCATTGTTTGTGCAGCTAACTGAATGGGGTGATACACTAATTTTGATAATTTTATGGGAGGTCCCTATGCAACAGACCGTTAGTCATTCGCGGGTTCGTGAACTCACATTAACATCAATTTTAATTGCCGCGGTATTTGTCGCGACATACATCAATATATACATTCCGATCCTGATGGGTCAAGGCGGCCTTGTCCACCTTGGTACGCTCGTCATGTTTGTGATTGCCATCAAATATGGGAAAACCTATGGTGCTTTAGCCGGTGGCGTCGGCATGGCCTTATTTGATGTTTTATCCATCTGGGCCATTTGGGCGCCTGGTACATTAGTGGTCAGACTGATTGCGGGGTACGTCATGGGCCGTGTTGCACTCACTAAAGAGGGCCAAGGCGTTTCCATGCAAAAGAATGTGTTGGCGCTTTTAAGTGGTGGGGCAATTATCGTCTTTGGCTACTGGGTATTTGAAGGATTGTTTCTAGGCGTTGGCTTCATCCCAGCCTTGGGAAGTATTCCAGGAAACATCTTGCAAATAGTCATTGCCTCAGCCGGATTATTCCTCGTTAAATCATTGCCAGATTTGTCTGTGTAAAAAAATCTCAGCCTTTAAATTAAGGCTGAGATTTTTTTATGCATATTTGTGAGCGCGTTCTTTGTAAGAACGGTGAAATTGACCGGTCTTTTTCTTTTTCTTGCTAGACGCTTGGTAACCTTTTTTCGCACGCGATTTATTCGCGGGTTTCGAAGCAGTTTGGCGACTCGCAGGAATTAAGAAATTATGCGACAAGTTAAGCGGAATTTTAAATCCAACATGTTTTTCAATCGCTTTGAGTAAGTGTCTTTCTTCCAGACTACAAAACGAAAACGCTTGACCAAGTTTTCCAGCACGTGCTGTTCGACCAATTCTGTGAATGTAGGTTTCTTTGGTTTCTGGCATGTCGTAATTAATGACGTGTGAGAGTGCACTGATATCAATGCCGCGGGCAGCGACATCTGTGGCAATTAACACATTCATTTTCTTCGCTTTAAAAGCATTTAAGACACGTTCGCGTTCACGTTGTGATTTGTCACCGTGATAGGCGCCCGATTGCAAGCCTTTTTTATGCAAGTAATGCGCGAGATGATCGGCTCCGCGCTTCGTTCGAGCAAAGATGAGTGCAGACTCAAATTCACCCGGTTTCAAGACATCCATCAGCAACGCTTTTTTATCTTCACGTTTGACCATGAATACTTCTTGTTTGATCGTATCAACGGGTTCATTTTGCGGGGTGACTTCAATCCGTACAGGATCGTTTAATAAGGTTCGTGCCAAAGACTCAATCGGTTTTGGAACCGTGGCCGAAAACAGCATCGTTTGACGCGTCTTAGGCAACGCGTTCATGATTTTTTTGACATCGTCGATAAAGCCCATATCGAGCATTTGGTCGGCTTCATCTAACACGGCCATTAATACGTGATCAAGTTTTACCACACGCATTTGCATGAGGTCAAGTAACCGACCAGGCGTGGCGATCAAAACATCCACGCCACGTTTAATTTTAACAATTTGGTTGTGTTTACTGGTTCCACCGTATATCGCGAGGGCTTTGACGTGCGTTTTACGATCATACCGGTCAAAGTTTTCTTTAATTTGTAAGGCGAGTTCACGGGTCGGCGCTAAGACGAGACCAGAAATCACTTTGCCGCGCCCTTTATTGGGCATTCCAGCTAAGCGATGAATCATTGGCAACGCAAAGGCAGCCGTTTTGCCGGTGCCGGTTTGGGCACTCCCTAATAAATCGTGTCCGTCCATTAAAGCAGGGATGGCTTGCGCTTGAATGGGGGTTGGGGTGTTATACCCATCTTCTTGGACCGCTCGTAAGATGAGCGGGTGTAACTTCAGTGCATTGAAATTCATAGTACTCCTTGTTAAGGCAATAAAAAACGCTGTATTCATACAGCGTTTGGTTTGTCTGTTTGAAATGTGATGCAAGTTTTTCATTACATCATTGTTAGTATAGCATACTCTGCATCAAATCCCTAATTTATAGGGCTTGAGCCCATGTTGTGATTTCGTCTTCGCTGTCTTCTGGTTCACCGTCAACGCGTAAATTATCGGTCACAATATTGGCCCCAGCGGCTTCGCATTTTTCTCGGATAATGTCCGTTGCGGCACAAAAATCATCCGGATAACTCATTTCGTCTCCGCAGCCAAATACCGCGACGTCTTTTTCATTGACCAATTCTGGGGTTATTTCATCGATGAAATCTTCGAAATCTTCTTGCAGTTCACCGTCTCCCCACGTGCTTGATCCAAATAAAACTAGATCGGCTTCTTTAATGTCAGAAATTTCAACTTCTGTGACATTCACAACTTTTACTTCTTGACTCAAATTTTCGGCAATTAAATCGGCAACAGTTTCCGTATTACCCATGGTGGATCCAAATACAATAATGGCGTTTGCCATCGTTCATCACTCCTATCATTCGATAATTTAGGTTTGATACGCTATCATATTAACAGTTAGCAAACGCTTTTAAAAGACCTATATGTCACATTTTTACGAGGACACGACAATTATGACACAAAGTTACGCGTATTCATTTCATATGATCGGCCATGTTCAAGGCGTCGGGATGCGCTTTACCCTTAAGAGATGGGCCAGAAAACTCCGTGTGTCAGGCACCGTTCAAAACAATCCAGATGGATCGGTTTCTGGCCTTATACAAGGTGCTAAAGATTCCCTTGAAACCTTCCAGAAATGGCTTAAAGAAAGGGCACCTGGTCGTATTGATCAGATATCCATGAGCCCGATTCAAGTGGATGATGGCATGACTAAATTTCAGATTTTACACGGGTGACGGCGGATTTGTCATGTTTTTGAGCGAGGTAAAACGGGACGTAAAAAAGATGGAAGAAAATAGGAACGCCTGCCCAAGCGATATTAATCAAATACCACGGCCATGGCCCAAATAAATCAAATGCGGTATTTGGCCCTGGTTTTGCCATAAGAAATAAATAATTACTATCTAGTATGAGGTTTAACGGAAATAAGATTGCAGCTAACACAAGCAGACTTAATGCATTCAGCCAGATGTGCTTATAGCGAATCGCCTCAGAAAATTGATAGACAAAGAGCATATATGCCACGTTAATCACTAACATTCCGTGAATGGCGAAAAATTGAAAGTAGCGAAAATGCGGAAATCCCCAATTGCCTTGAATGCCCGGTGTCACAAGCGCAAGCAAAGCCCCAATCATCATCAAGAAAAAGGTCACATTAAACAATTTTTGGCGCCGCGTAAGCAATAGATACATGGACAAATAAGCTGAAAAACTCGATAAATGGAGGGGCAGAGATGTGGTCACACTCCATGCTCCAGCGTACACACGCCACATGTTAATGAGAATTTCGAGTCCCAAAGTAACACCCACCAAAATCAATCCAATGGTGTACTTGGATTTACTTTCGATCAGGGACTGGCGAAAGAAAAAGATGAGCGCCACGATAAAGAGCACAATCAAAACAGGAATGTAATGCTCCCATGTAAACATCGTAAACGTATCAAAATACTTGTCATTCAACATACCAACCACTCCTTTGGCCCATTCTAACAAGCGATACGCCATTCACTAAAAAAAATGCCACTTAAATTAAAGTGGCATTTTTTTGTGAGCTATGATCAAAATTGGTCTGGTCGATTAGCTGCGGTGAGTGCGATGAGATTTCCTTGGCTCACAGCCAAACCAGCGATGTGGCAAGCACTAAGAATGTATTCGTAAATATCGATAAGCCTGTGAGAGCCACCATTCCCGGTGTCCCGGGCACTGTAATTTTAAAGAATGTCAGATAAATGAGTCCACCACTCATCAATGCAAGCCCTCCGTAAAAGATTAAGGATGGGACGGTAATCACAACTCCTAACTGCCATACAATTAGGGTGAATGTGACCCCAAACAAGAGTACCATTAAGCGCTGCGCATTCGCATTCCCAAACAGAACTGCACTGGTTCGTTTTTTACTCAAGATATCAGACGGTGCATCCGGCAGTGCCGTACCAATGGCCATCGCTAACTGGCTCGGCAATAAGCTTAAAATAATCAGCCATGGAACATCCGCAAACACGCCGCCTTGGGCGGTAAACGCAATCAACGGTAAGACGAGCCCCACGCCCGCCATTTGTAAGGTTTCTCCGAAGCCTCGGTAAGACAGCTTGACGGGATAAAAACTGTAGGCATGCAATAAAATAATTCCTATAACTGCAAGGATGGCCGGCCAAATAGACCCCGCGATAATGCTTAAAAATATCGCAAGTAATAGCGTTGAAAACGCCATGAACACGGATCCTTGTAACAGACTAGCACGACCTAAGTCCCCCTCGACCAACACCCGAGATCCACCGGTAAACGGGGTAAATGTTTGGTTAAATCGATCGGTTTCATAATCCGCATAATCATTGGCATAAACAATATAAAAATGCATGGTCAACCCTAAGAAAAAGAGCAAACTAAACACGAACCAGGAAAATGAGCCCGACACATTTCTATGCAACATTTGCCCAAGCAATAAACTGGGAAAAATAAAGGTTTGAGCGGGTAAACGGGACGCTTTAATCCAAGCTTTAACCATAAAAAAAGACTCCTCTAACGCATCGTTAACTGTATTAAACCACACGCAGTGAGAAATCTCCCTTTAAATACTATCTAGCACGAACTATTCGTCCGGGATGACCGGTGTTAATTCGGGATACACAGAGTAATTCACGGATGACCCCTGTTTTAAGGTTGCATCTAAAAATGACCGAACGAGTTCATTTTGTAATGCGGGCATATCTAGCCCCAACTCGCCTTGTAAGCCAATCAATGGGGCAAGGGTTGAGAACATATAAACCATCCCAAAGTCATAATGGGTCGTGCCGGTAATTTGAAACACATCCAAATCAGACGGTGTGGCTGCCATCAATTGATACAAGTACTCATTGTTAAAAGATATTTCCCAGGCTTCACTGCGGAACAATACACTCGGTACATCCAATCCTTGATTCAACCTGTCTAAAGCAATCGGTTCGACCCACGCATCAAGGCCAACGACGCTTGAAATCCGGGCATCTTCAAGGGCTGAAAGTACCCCAGCTCCGCCGCCCGTTGAATGGCCAATGACTGCGATGTTGTCTAAATCAAGGCGGCCTGCTAAAGCCCACTGTGGGTCACTGTTTAATGTTTCCAACGCATCGAGTAAATCGATGATGTCTGCGGAAAATGTTCCCACAAGCGTATTCGCGTACGTTAAAAAGTCTGGCGTAGTTTCTCTGGGGGGTAAAGCGTTGTCATTAAGCGGCGCAAAATCACCATCCGCAAACACCGTCGCAACGGATCCATAGGCGTGATTGGTCCCAAAGACAATGTACCCATGACTCGCTAAATCTTCGGCGAGATCGGTGTGTAAATTACGAAATCCTGTCCACCCGTGTGAAATGATGGCCACTGGGTAGGAGCCAGCCTCGGGCTCAGCGTCAACATACGAATAAGCCTCCACATTGGCTAAGTGGTCAAAGATAAAGCCTGGAAAGCCAAAATCGCTTGCCAGTCCACGGCTTGTTTGGCGCCCATCAATTAACCATTTGGCCGGCACGTCTGTCTCACTCACTGTCGCGGGATACCAGGCTTGGACCTTGAAGCGACGTAAATCGTTAGGGGCCTCTGTGTAGGCTTCTTCTCGGTCTGTTTCAATGACCCAAGAGAAGGTCCCGGTTGGCAAATCCCCAGTCGGTTCAGGGAGCGATCGAATGGGGAATACCCAAATTAAAATGAAGGCGAGTGTTGTTAAGGTAATCGCGGTGCCCCATAGCCACTTACGCACTTTAGATACTCCATCTGTGGGTTGATTAATGGCCAAGGTTTTGATTGATAGCACGATAAGAATGGCGATGGTGGCGTATAAAAACAGCCATTGCCAGACGTATCCAACAAATGCAAAATGGACCAATAAGACGACAATTAATAACCGGAAAAATGCCCAAAAAAAGACAGAACGGTGATTTTCAAACAGCCGGTATCCAAAAAAGAACAGCAGGAAAAATAAGGGGACGAGAATATCAATCGATGGCATGGCTTATCCTTTTAAAACAAATCTACTTTTATCATACAAAACCCCATTCGTTTATGTTATTGATTTACTCATAATAATGCCCAAAGCAGCTGTTTGAAATAATCACTTATTTGATACAATCATCCTAAGAGGTGATACGATGACACGATTAATCGAACGGTTCATTCGCTACGCTAAAATAGACACACAATCAAATTCAAAATCTGAGACCTGCCCGTCGACCGATAAGCAAAAAAATTTGAGTCGATTACTCCTACAAGAACTCAAAGATATGGGGTATGACGCATTTTTAGATGACGATGGCTATACCTATTGCAAAATTGAAAAAAACGCCGACGGTTTTTCGCCCATTGGCTTTGTCTCACACGTTGACACATCGCCGGATGCTCCTGGCAATCCAGTGAATCCACGAATTATTGAACGCTATGATGGGTCGTTAATTAATTTAAACGACACCTATGCCATGCACCCCGATCAGTTCCCGTCTTTAAAACGTGTCATCGGTGATGACATCATCGTGACTGACGGATCCACACTACTGGGGGCCGATGACAAATGCGGGGTAGCGGAAATGATGGAACTCGCAGAAACGTTAAAGGAAACGCCAGATATTAAACACGGAGATATTTACTTATGCTTTACCCCCGATGAAGAAATCGGTCGCGGCGCCGATCGCTTTGATTATGATTTTTTTAAAGCGGATTACGCGTACACCATGGACGGGTCGCAGGTGGGGCGCATTGAATATGAAAACTTCAACGCTGCCACTGCGCAGTTGACCTATACTGGTAAAAGCATTCATCCGGGGACCGCTAAAAATAAGTTAGTTAACGCCGGACATCTCGCGATGCAGTTTCATGACTTATTACCTCCTTTTTTAGATCCAGCGAACACGGAAAACTACGAAGGGTTTAATCATTTAGTTGAGCTACACGCATCGGTAGAAAATGCGACCGCCACGTACATCATCCGTAATCATGATTTCGCAAAATTCACCGCCCAAAAAGCAACATTCGAAAAAAATGTCGATTACTTGAATGATCAGCTTGGCTACACTGCAGTTTCCTTAAGCATGCACGATACTTATTACAACATGGAAGAAAAGATTCGCCCCCGCATGGACATCATCGACAAAGCGATGGCGGCTGCCAAACGGGTCGGCCTCACGCCTTACTCTGCCCCGATTCGTGGTGGCACAGACGGCGCACGCTTAACCTGGGAAGGATTACTCTGTCCGAACCTCGGAACGGGGGGCTTCCAATTTCACGGACGTTTTGAGTTTGCCTCAATCCCCCAAATGCACAAAGCCTTAGAAATGATGCTAGACATCATTCAACATGCTTAAGCCTCTTTTTAGAGGCTTTTTTATTTGAAAAGAATGTCTGGGATATGAAAATTAGCCAACTTATCGGTATACTAAAAACAATAGAAAAAGGATGTGACGCCATGCGAACATTGACCATGAATAATGGGATACCCATCCCAGTCTTAGGCACTGGCACCAATACATTCGGCAAAGAAAACCGTGTGTTTTCAGCCCCGATAAACAATGATACAACTGAGCTAAAATCGGCCATTGAATGTGGTTACCGGCTCATTGATACGGCCATTTACTATCGCAATGAATCAGTCATTGGAAAAGCGGTCAAAGAATCCGGCATCGACCGATCTCAGTTTTTTATTACGTCAAAAATTCCTGAAAAAGAGGCTTTTTCAGGCACGAATGAACGCGTTCATGACTCGGTTCAATCCTCTTTGAAGGCTTTGGATTTAGACTACATCGATCTGTATTTAATTCACTTCCCATTAGACACTAATGAAGACAATGTACGCGTATGGCGCATTTTAGAAGACTATGTCAAAAAGGGCCATATTCGATCGATTGGCGTTTCCAACTTTAATATTGACCAACTCACGTATCTGTTAACGCATGCGGCCATTAAACCGGTCGTCAACCAGTTTTTATCTTATCCAGGTCATCATAATCAACCACTCATCGACTTTTGCCAGGCAGAAGCAATCATTCCTGAAGCCTATCAGTCACTGACTAAAGTCGCACCAGAGACAAAAGAAATACTCCGAGAAATCGGGGTGAAATATGGAAAAACCTGGAGTCAAGTCATATTAAATTATCAGATTAATGAAGGCATCATTGCCATTCCCAAATCACACAATCATGCGCATCAAGCAGACAACATCGATATCTTTGATTTTGCGTTAAGTGACGAAGACCGCTTACGCATCAAACATCTATAACTGAGTCACCTCTTTTGCGAAATTTAAAAAGACCACCAATCAATCGGTATCTTTGATTCATTGGTGGTCTTTAATTTTATTCAGAGTATATGGCGTCTAAAAATGCGGACATCAACGATTGAAAGACCGGAACTTTTTGGCTGGCAACGTTTAATACATGGGCATGATCATGGTCTCTTTTTTGAATGCCAGTCGCCATGTTTGTGACGAGTGAAAGCCCTAATACATTGATGCCTACACTGCGGGCTTTGATGGTTTCTGGGACGGTCGACATACCGACCACATCAGCGAACGTTGATAGCATTCTAATCTCAGCTTTGGTTTCGTAATAAGGCCCCATAAAGCTCACATACGTGCCTTCTTTGTAAGGGATGTCGTGCGCATTAAAGATGTGCCGCATGGTATTTCTAAGCTTTAAATCAAAGGGCTCGGTCATGTCGGGAAACGTCGGATCACTGAGGTGACCCACAAGGGGATTTGACGGCATGAAATTGATGAAATCATTTAAGACGACGAAGTCACCTGGGTTTAAATGCGGATTCATCCCGCCGCACGCATTCGTGATAATGAGCGTTTGTACCCCCAACGCATGAAATAATTCAATGTTTTGAACGACTTCATGCATGGAGTACCCTTCGTAAAAATGCACTCGACCTTTTTGAATGAGGACGGGTTTTTCGTTTTTAAACCCAAGTGTAAACGTTGCTGAATGGCCGGGTACTGTTGGCTGAGGCAGCCCTTCAAACCTATCAAACGAAAAATCGACGGTTTCATCGAATGTCGCATCGTCAATAGCAAGCCCAGATCCTAAAATGATGGCCGTTTCAATAGGCGTTTGGGTCACCGCTTTAAACGGCTCAAGCCATATGTTATTCATTTCAATGTCTCCTAAAGAACAATGAATTTATGGACACAGTTATAGGTTTAAGCTGGAAATATGATGACTAAGACCAGTGCCGCAACCGATAATGTGAAGGCAGACGCCCA
>P_2C_Liq_1_UnCtyDRAFT_1000028_pt1 | contig 54680 bp, 46 predicted proteins | sample Pon2CUnioCityCA_2_FD_10234 | JGI IMG/M metagenome (IMG submission 10234) | reverse complement strand
CACAGAGAATTTAGCAAACTCATGTGTCGTACTAGTTTTAAACTCACTCATCATGCTACACCAGCGCTCTATCAATATCGCGTTGTCTTCCATCCAAGCGCTAAGTGCAGGATCCACCTCTGAATTATCAGTCAAATTGTTATATTCCGACAAAAATGCACAGGTAATAGCGCGTTGCTGATGATCTAACTCCTCTCTACAAGATGCTCGAGCCAATGCCTGCCAATGGTTATTAACTGAAATATTATTAATTTGATCCAGGAACCAATGCAGTTGTAACTGATAACCCATTTGATAATAAGTACGCGCAACCACGTTTTTAGGAGCTTGGGTATTCTGGACAATGTGTGCCAAATCAAATGCACTGAATGAATTACTCAGTACTGCAATTTTGTGTGCTAAAAGTTCTGGCACACCAGCACTAACATAGCTAGCAGTAAGTTGAGTTAATACAGAGACTTCTTCAGGGACTAAGTATTGGTCAATATTTTCACTTAACTCTTTAAACATAGGACGATAAAAAGCTATAGCAGATTCAATCGACGTAAACTTAGTCGTTTCTCTAATAAACCAACGTGCCGATCTACGCAAGGAGCGACGGATATTATTCAATAACGTCAACTGTAGTTGAGCATCGATTTGGGCATCGAGTTCTTGTACACCTGTCCACAATTCATCTAATCCATAAACACCAGCAACAATACTGAAAGCCTGTGCAATATCGGCAACTTTGGCCCCTGTCTCTTCTTGCATACGATATGTATAGTTAAAACCCATCGTATTGATCATTTGGTTAGTCAACTTGGTCGCAATAATTTCTGCACGCAAGGGATGGTTATCCATATTACTTACATATTTTTTGCGTAACTCAACTGGGAAGGCATTTATTAATAAATCTTTGTAATAATTATTATCTGTAATTTCCGGTGTATTCAGTTCTTCTTTGAGTACCATTTTACTATAAGAAATTAAAACAGATAATTCAGGCCGAGTTAGTCCAGTGTTATCGGCAAGACGATCTGACATTTCTTCATCACTCGGTAAAAACTCTAATTCACGATTCAAATTACCTGATTTCTCTAAACCGTTAATAAAGCGTGATTGTTCACGTAAGTGACCAGCTCCACCCAAAGCATTAATTGAAATTGATTCAGTTTGACGATAACAATCATCCAGGACTAACTCAGACACATCATCAGTCATGGAATACAGCAAAGCATTGCGTTGTTTTAAAGTGAGATCACCATTTTTGACCAGGTCGTTAAGTAAAATCTTAATATTCACTTCATTATCAGAACAATCGACACCACCAGCGTTATCTATAAAGTCAGTGTTTATCCGGCCACCAAGTTTAGCATATTCAATACGACCCAGTTGAGTAGCACCTAAATTTCCACCCTCACCCACAATTTTGGCTTTGACTTGTGTACCGTTGACACGGACATCGTCATTGGCTCTATCTCCGACTTCCGCATGAGACTCTGAAGCTGATTTTATGTAGGTACCAATACCACCATTCCAAATCAAATCAACGGACATTTGCAAAATATTATGGATCAGTTCATTCGGTGGCATCGATGTTTTAGACGTATTGAGCCACTCTTGCATTTCCGTTGTTAATTTAATGGATTTTGTAGAACGTGCAAATACACCACCGCCAGTACTGATAAGAGATGTGTCATAATTCGCCCAATTTAAAGTGGGGTCTGCGAATAAACGTTGGCGTTCAGCAAAGGAAGCCTCAGCATTCGGATTTGGGTCAAAGAAGATATGCATATGGTTAAAAGCAGCAATAATCCTGGTGTGTTCCGACAACAACATTCCGTTACCAAATACATCTCCAGCCATATCTCCTATACCAACAGCCGTGAACTCTGTGGTTTGACAATCAACACCCATCTCACGGAAATGACGTTTAACCGACTCCCAAGCCCCTTTTGCAGTAATCCCCATACCTTTATGGTCATAACCTACACTGCCACCAGAAGCAAAAGCATCGCCCAACCAAAAATCAAATTCTTCGGCAATCTCATTGGCAATATCTGAAAACGTAGCAGTACCTTTATCTGCCGCAACAACAAGATAAGCATCATCTTCATCATGACGGACTACATCTCTGGCTGGCACAATCTCACCATCAATAATATTATCCGTCACGTCTAGTAAGCTGCGAATGAAAATACGGTAACAATCTTGACCCTCGGCAATCAACGCAGCACGTGTGTTATCTGTTGGTGCTTGTTTACAAATAAACCCACCTTTAGCACCAACAGGGACAATAACGGTATTTTTGACTTGCTGTGCTTTAACTAAGCCAAGTACTTCCGTTCGAAAATCTTCCTTTCTATCAGACCAGCGCAATCCACCCCTTGCAACTTTTCCTCCGCGAAGGTGAACACCTTCGACGCGTGGTGAATAAACAAAGATCTCATATTTTGGTAGAGGCAAAGGCATGTCAGGGACAAGTTCAGGCATCAATTTGAATGAAACGTAAGGCTTTTGCTCACCAATTAAGGTATTTTGATAAAAGTTTGTTCGCACCGTTGCTTTGATCATATCTAAATAACGACGAATAATACGGTCATCATCTAAGTTAGAGACTTTATCAAGTGAAGCTAAAATCATCTCTTCAAATTCGTCTTGCTTAGCTTGACAAAACTTACGGTCAGGATTGAAGCGAATATCAAATAGCTGAATAATAAGACTGCTGATTTCAGGGTACGCAGACATGGTATTGGCAATATACTCAAAGCCAAAAGAACTACCTGTTTGTCGCATGTACTTAGCATATGCGCGCAGAATAGTGACATTACGGCCCGTTGCATTTGCAGACAAAATCAGCCGATTAAACGCATCGTCTTCTAAATGTTTGGTCCATACTTGTCTAAATGCACTTTGAAATAATTGTTGCGATACGGTCATGTCAGCTGTCGGAAATGCAGGATGTAACATAGAAAAATCCATGATCCAATTAGCTTGATCATCCGCATCTTTAATTTTGTAAGGGGTCTCATCAATCACACGTAGACCAAAATTTTCCAGTATTGGCAAAACGTCGGAAAGGTGAATAGGTGTATGCCTATGGTATAGTTTTAAACGCACAGCTTGGCTGGTAGAGTCGGTTTCTTGAGAACGATAAAACAACATATCAAGTGGATTGTCTGCGTTAAGTTGCTCTAATTTGTTAATATCGCCTAACGCAGCACTGGGCAGATATTCATCCATATACGCTTGACTAAAATGCTGAGTATAGCGATTAATTAACTTCACGCTTTTAGCTTCGCCATATGATGAACGGATCACACTTGCCAGACGGTCGTCCCATGTTTTACTTAACTCAATCACATTGTGTTCTATATCAGCGATGGGGTAAGCTGTAGTATTATCACTTACCCTTATAATGTAATGCGTTCGAGCATAGACACTTTCTGAAAAATAAGTAGTAAATTCAACATCTTGTTTTGTTGCAAACGCTTGTTTCAAATAGGCTTGAGTCGCCTTGCGTAAAGCGGTGTTGTAACGCTCTCTGGGAACGTATACTAAACAAGAAATAAAACGACCAAAGGCGTCTTTGCGCGTAAACATTCTAGTAATGCCGCGCTCTTGCATTTGAAATATCCCTGTGACAATTTTGACTAATTCTTCAGGAGTAGAATGCAGTAATTCATCACGTGGATAGGTTTCTAAAATATTAATAATTGATTTGTTAGCATGGGAGCCTTGATAAACATCTGCTAGCGCAATAACTTCGTTAATTTTGTGCCCTAAGACTGGTACATCCATTACTGATGAATTGTATAAGGATGCTGAATATAAACCCAAGAAGCGATGCTCACCTATTACCTTACCCGAAGCATCATGTTCTTTAATACCTACATAATCAATATATGCAGGACGATGGACACGTGCCATACTTGTAGTCTTGGTTAATATTAGTGGCTCTGAGTTTAGGGTTACCGCTCGAGCAGTGGAAGGTAAATTTGATATCTTACGCTCACGTTTACGAGTGGTATTTTTCATAATCCCAAGGCTAGAGTTGTCGTGTGGAGTCCAAACAAAATCACCATCTTTAGACGTAACACTGTAATAACGATAACCCATTAGCGTAAAATTATGATCGGACAACCATTTAATGAACGTCAAAGCTTGTGACTTGAGCGATGCTGGATAAGCAAAGGAAGAATTCTTGATAATTTCTTGGGTCTTCAAAAGTTGTTCTTTGAGTGGAGACCAATCCCCTACCACCAAGTTCACTTCAGTAACTACCGAACTGATCTCATCTGCGATAGCTTGTAATGCACTTTGGGAACCTTGTCGGTCAATTTCAATCAAAAATACTGTTTCATGTGCTTGTTCTTTGGTATCAGTGCTAAACGATTGTACTGATAAGTTCTTGTCACGTTGCACGGCAATTGGGCTGTGTAATAAAAGATGCGTTGTGAGCCCTAAGCGATTACAACACATGCGAATCGAATCCACTAAAAAAGGAGAGTCTTTGACGAGTACTTCAACGATAGTGTGTTCTGATTGCCAACCATCTTTATTGATTTTTGGATTGAAGACACGAATAGCAGGTTGGGTAGCATCAAATTGATAAAATTTTTGCCATAAAGACAAGGTCGCACCGTAAAGGTCACTATCTGTTCGGCCAGACAGGTCATCGGTTGATATATTTTTAAATAATATTTGAGCAAAACGCTGGATGAGTTGAGCGTCCTTTTTATCAGACTTGCTGTCGATATAACGCAATACTTTGTCGAAGATAACCGATGTTTTAGAAACCGTCATTGTCTTATCCTTAGATTCGTTTCGGATATAATTTAGCCAAAATGTTCTTATTATATTGGACATAAATTATGAAATTCTTTCTATTCTGACGAAATATTTCAGTGATTAAAACCCTTAATTTTACAATAAATTCACAATATAAATAAGTATGCAAAAATATATAAAAAAAGGGCGATAAACGCCCTTTTTATTGCATAAAGCTATAAAATTAAATTTTATTTAGACAACTTTCTTTACTGAATTTTGATGTTTATTTGTTCCTTTGCGATTCCACCATAGTAAACGTGCTACCGCAGGTAAAACTAAAATAGCCCCAAGCATGTTTACAATAAACATAAAGGTCAACAGAATCCCCATATCCATTTGGAATTTTAAGCTTGAGAATACCCAAGTACTCACCCCTATTGCTAGAGTAATACCTGTGAATAAAACAGCACTACCACGTTCTTGTAAGGCAGTTAAATACGCTTCTTGAACATCAGAACCTTCATCTAATTTACGCATCATAGTTGAAAGAATATAAATACCATAATCAACTCCAATACCCACACCTAATGCTATAACAGGTAAGGTTGATACTGTTAACCCAATTTCCAAAAAGGTCATCAACGCCTGGGCTAAAACTGATACAACGTATAATGGCAGAACAACTGACAAGGTTGCACGAAGTGATTTGAAACTCATTAAACACAAAATAATAACGGCGCCAAAAACATATAGCAACATAGGGTTTTGCGCAGCAGCAACTGCTTCATTTGTAGCTGCCATAACTCCCACTGGGCCTGAAGCTAATGCGAAATTCAAACCTTCAGCAGCATATAATTGACGGTATTCCTTAATCGCATCCACAACTCGAGTGATTGTTTCAGCTTTATGATCCGTCATAAACAAAATGACAGGCATGACCGAACAATCACCGTTAAGCAATCCTGTAGAAGAAGGAATACGAGCGATTGACTGAACTAAAACTGCTTCATTACGCGGTAAGATGTTCCATTTTGGATTACCTTCGTTGTATCCAGCATTAATCTTCTTAGCAACGTGCGGTAAAGATACCGCGGATTGTACTCCATCAATACCGCTCATACGCCACTGAAATTCATCAATAGCATTCATCACTGAAAATGAGGTACATGCTTCTGGGTATGCTTCCACCAAGACGGAAATATAATCAACTGTGATTTCATATTTGTCTGTAATCAAAAAGGTATCTTGGTTGTATCGAGAGTCTTCATGTAATGCTGGAGCACCTGGGTGTAAGTCCCCAATTTTAAGTGTACTAGCTTGCAAAGCCCCCAAAATAAATAAGATTGCAGTGACACTAACAATGATAATCGCTTTAGGCTTTTCACAACACTTTGCAAAGGCCGACCAGTCTGTAGGATTAGCGACTTTTTGTTTCGCACGTTTATGATATGCTGCATTAAATGAAACAAAAGACATTAATACCGGTAACAGAAACAAGTTTGTCAAAATAATAACCGCCACACCCATACTTGCAGTGATAGCGAGTTCTTTAATAATACCGATATCGATAACAAGTAAAGTTAAGAACCCAACAGTATCCGACAGCAAGGCAATGCCACCAGGAATTAATAAAGATGCAAATGCAAGTTTAGATGCAGCTAAACTTGTTAAACCATCAACCACTTTATTCCCAACTGCGTTGATCATTTGTACGCCATGACTCACACCAATGGCAAAGACCAAAAACGGTACCAAAATAGACATAGGATCTAAGCCAAAACCAAACAATGTTAACAAACCTAATTGCCAAATGACGGCAACTAAGGAGCATATTATTGGTAAGATAGTTAACATGAGAGACTTAGAAAAAATGAAGACCATAACCGTAGTAATAGCAATTGCAACGGCAAAGAAGAAGAGAACATCTTTAGCACCATTAGCTACATCAGCAATCATTTTAGAGAAACCAATAATGTGTATTGTAATTTTCTCATTTTCATATTTACTACGTAAGTCGCTCTCTAATTGATTACCAATTTGTAGCATATTCAAGTCTTCACCTGTTTCAGGATCTGTAGATAAAAGCTGGGCTTTTACCATGGCACAACTATAATCTGATGAAACTTGATTACCAACAATCCCTGCTTTTTCAATATTTTGTGCGACTTTCGTTAACGCATCAGGATTACTAGAATTAAAATCAGCGGGAATGACTGGACCACCAGCGAAACCACCCTCAACAATTTCAGTAAAACGAGTCGCCGGAGAGAATAAAGAAACAACTAATGAGCGTTCTACCCCATTGATGAAAAAAACATCGTCATGAACATTTTTTAAAGTATCAAAAAAATACTGATTAAAAATATTGCCAGAGGTATCACATACTGAAACTAAAACATTATTTGCACCATCAAAATCAGCGCGATGTTTCAAATAGTTCTGCATGTATTCATGCTGAAGAGGAATGTTTTTTTCAAAACCAGCATCTAATTTGAGCTGTGTCGCCATAGATAATAAAATGACAGTCGCAATAGCGAAAAAACCAATGACGGTTTTACGGTACCCGAATAAAAGGCTTTCAAAAAAATGAGTTAATTTTTGCATAGGTTATTTCTTATTATTGTTGAGAGAAGATAGACCGGAAGCAGAAACGGAAATTATCTGGTCGTTAAAACTAATTGCATTTAAAATAGAAGCTTTTTCAGGGATTTGAATAGATGAAACTTTGTTATCAGCACATGTTACATCTCGAGACATATCTGAAATATCAATGGTGGAATAGTAGCCATTGTTTTGCAATGCTAATACTGTGTTTGAATCAAGGACCGTGACTGAGTTGACAGAAGCATCTTCACACAGTGAAATAGACTGCCAACCATCAATTGTTTGCAAAAAAGTGTTGCCTCTCAAACCAGCTACTAATAGACCTTTACTAGTATTGGCTAAAGCAAAAAATGAACCGTCATAATCAATATCAATTCTTTCCCAGCTACTGCCTTGATCTTTACTTTGCGCAATTAATCCCGTTTCACCTACCATGTATAACACGCCATTAGCAATGTTTAGACGATTAAAGTGAGGTAAAATTGAAGCTAATTCTTCCAAATAAAACTCTTCTCCATCAAGTTCACGAATTTCATCGAGGTAATCTTGGTCATCCGGGTGAAGTAAAGATGCATTTAATTCTTTTTGCCAAGTTACACCTGCATCTCGTGTGCGGTAAAAAGCACCATAAGCACCAACGGCAATTCCATGAGACTCAGAAAAAAATAAAACATCTAAAAAAGGTTTTTCACTAGTTATATCTTGAAACTGTAAATGCCAAGTTTCGCCCTTATCCGGTGAATATAAGATAGTTAAATCATGCCCAACAGCCCATATTGAATTGCCATTTTGAGTCAGCGCAGTCAATGTGGATTTAGTTGGAATAACATGTTGTTGCGTATTCGTAAGGTTAGAACCGCTAAGAACATGCCCACGTTCGCCTACAGCCATGAAGCGTTCGGCATCAAGTTTGATAATATCTAATAGTAATGATTTATCAGCCAGTTGTGAAGAAATACTGGTATCTTGTGCAACAACTAAAGTAGGTGTTGTTATTAATGAAAAAAATAAAGAAAGATAAGAAAATTTCATAGTAGTCCATAAAGTAAAACGGCTGACCTAAGCCAACCGTTGTTCAATCGTTATTAACGTCTGCCTGCTCGGCGTAAGGCTTGTGGCGTGAAGTCTCGATCCTTTAAGACTGTTTGGAAATCATACATTTTTTCTTCGTTATCCAAACCTAAAGCAAGATAACGACGAGAGTTTAAATCATGTAAAACTTCTAAAGTAGACCACGAAGTAGGCACCTCATAATAATTAATACCATGTGCAACACCTACTCGATAAAGACCCCCACGGTCATCATACAAATCAGCGACCATTATTTGCCAGCTATCTTCATCAATGTAGAAAACACGTTTGTTATAAACATGACGGAATTCATCTTTTAGGTTAGCTTCAACCACCCAAACACGGTGCTTTTCATAGCGCGTTAAGTCTGGATTAACATGACCAGCTTGTAAAACATCATCATATGATACTTTATCGCTGTGTATATCGTAACTGTTGTAAGCGACATAAAGTTCTTGTTTACCTTTCAATTCCCAATCATAGCGATTTGGCGAACCGTTATACATGTCGAAATCATCAGTAGTACGTAGGCCATCTGAACCTGTTCCAGGAGTATCAAATGCAACGTTAGGTGCACGACGCACACGACGTTGACCAGTATTATAGGTCCACGCTTGTCGAGGCTGTGCTACTTGATCTACCGTTTCATGAACAAGTAAAGCTGTACCGGCAAGACGTGCAGGACGAGTTACATTCTGCTTAAACTTAAACAGGATATTGTCTTCCATAACTTCTTGTGCAGTAACGCCTTGCTCTGAGTATTTGATCTTTAATTGATCATCAAAACCAATAACCGTGAAATTACCACCTTCCGTAACCGCTGCTTGACCACCAAAACGTTGAACGTTATCACCACGGTAACGTAGGATATGGTTCCATATTGCTTCTAACCCATTCTCTGGAATAGGAAATGGTACACCCATAATGGCATTTTTAATACCATTACCGCCGTTTAATAGTTCAGCATTAACGGCATTAGCTTTGTTTGCCTCGTAAACAAAATTTGGATAAGAAGCCGTTCTACGAGACTGATATATCGGCATTTTATAAGTGTCAGGGTACAATTCGAATAACTTCATTTGGCCAGGGGAAAGATTTTCCGCATAGTCTTTGTAATTAGAGCTATCAATAGTAAATAGTACTTTATCTTCTGGAAATGGATTAGGGTGATGGTCACCAACCGCATAACCTGCTGGGGCAGAAGTAATACCACCATTCCATGCGGGTATAGAACCATCTGCATTACCAGATTGAATAGCTCCCATTGGAGTAAGGTCTGCGCCTAAACGAGCGGCTTCTGTCGCACTAACATTTGCGTGCGCAGCAACTGAACCAAAAGTAATGGCGAGCGCTGCAGATAAGATGCTTATTTTTTTAATCATGTTTTACACCTAACTTAGAATGAATATTTTGCGTTAAAAGATACAAAGTCTCTATCAGATAAAGCGTTGGTAGTACCAATACCACCCCAGAACGCATTATAAGATGCTGTTGCAGAGAACTTACTCAAGTAATCAAAAGTAAATGCAACACTCGCCGATTTACGATCTTCTGTGAATAAGAATAATGGATCAGGCGTTGTGCCATCAACATCATGAGCAAATGTTGCACGTGCACGTAAATTTATACCTGCGTAGATGTTGTTGTAATCAGCAACTGCTAATAGGCGATAACCCCAAGCTGTTTGTGAAGCAAATGGATTTGTTTCAGGTCCATCAGATACGCCCGTGTGTAGACCATCTAAATTCACTGGATCAGCTAATACATTACCTGAAGCATCAACATAACGGAATAAATCTGCAGTACGTGCTGTGCCAGGTGCATTTAAGCGAACCACCTCAGGATCTGGGAAATCAACGACGTCAACATAAGCTACTTCGCCAAGTAAGACTAAATTATCTGTACCCAAGGCTGGGCCAAATATGTGTGAAACCGTTACCTGTGCTTGGAACGTATCAGAAAGTAAGTAACCGTCAGCCCTCTGACCTGGACCAGTACGTAAACCAATGTTATTTAACTGTGAAATACCAGTTAAATCATCACGTAAACCAGCATTTGCCAACTGTTCAGGCATAGCCATATAAAGAAGCTCAACATCGTCCAATTGGAGTGGCTCATCTTGGCGGTAAGAGACTTCACCTGCTACTGCTGTCTCACCTACAGTAGTGTTGAAAGAAACACCGTACAATTTGATATCTTCTGGATATACAAATTCAGCCTTAGTGAATGTATTTAAGTCCATTATGTTATCTTTGGTAACCGTATTTTGTGCTAAATAAGCCAGATCACCAATAATGCCACCTTGTGTAAAATCAGATGTAACACCTGAAACTAATGGACGAGTACTATGATAATTCATGTGATAGAAACCAAACTCGGTTTCATTTAAATCTTCAGCAAACCAAGATACTTTTAAACCATATTGACCAGCATCGTCCGCGTCAGTATGTGCAGAATCACCTTCACCACGAATAGCAACCTTTGTTGGATACGCTAGCATTGCTTGTGCAAGTGGGGCTAGTGCAGCTGGATTACCACCACCAGCAGTCAGTAGACCGTTGGCTTGAGACCCAATTGCGTTGAGTTCAGAAAGTAAGAAATCTAAATGAATATCAGGGTTTCCAGAGAAACCTAATTGGATAGTCGAAGCTTGACCGCCCTCACCTGCAAAGTCATTTGTTGCAAAATAAGAACCAGCAACAGGTAAGCGTGAACGCTGCCAATCATATTGGTAATAACCCGCAATACTAACATTTTCAGTTAAACCTAATGAAGCGTAAACCATACCGACAGGGATAAATACTTCTTTAAGTTCTGCACCTGGAGACCGTGCACGAGTAACGTCAACTGGGTTAGTTGTGTTGATACCGTGTTGGATGAATGTAGACTCACCCCATGAGACAACCTGATTACCCACACGAACGGTTAAAGGCATGTCACCTAAATCAAAATCACCATATACAAAAGCATCAAGTAAACGAAAATCTTGGCAAAGTTCTTCTTCGGCTTTTTTCGTGGCACATAAATCTATGCTGCCACCACCAATTGGACGCTCCCAAGTATCATTGCTATCAGCTGTGAATTCTTTGAAATAAAATACTCGACCAAAGAAACCAATATTGTCTTTTTGAATATCGATTTCATGTGAACCAGAGAACTGAGTAGAAAACGCATCACCTGGATCATTCATTAAATTGCCAAGGTCGCCATTGGATGAATAACCACCTACTTGCTGAGCCCATACGTCCTGGTTCTGATATACAACATTACCTAGAGCAGTATATCCAGTCCAATCTAGACCTGGTTGGTTAGCCTTAGCAATAAGGTTCATATTACGATCTTCAACTCTAATACTTGTACCAACAGTAAAAGTAGAATCAATGTTTACGGTCACATCACCAAACTCAAAATCTGCAGCATGGGCAGGCAAAGTCGATGCAGCAAATAAAGCAGCAACGCCTATTGCAAGTTTGGATTTTTGGAACAAGGTGGGGCTATTTATCATAGTTTTTATTCTCCTGAAACACCACGTATGTGATTATAGTAATACTTCACTTATAATTATTAACAAAATAATTACATTATTTACAAGCAACTGCAAGGACTAATCCTACCAGTGCTCAAAAAATCCTTTGTTAACATGATTTTTGTTTGTCAAACAGCTAGTTCTGGTGTTCGCCATATAATGTACTACAGCTGAACTTTGCTTAACAAATATACCGAATTATCCTTGAGTTTCATGTCTATTCATAAATAGCACAAAGTAATAACAACCAAGTATAGTAGGTCTCTCTCAGTGTTCAATAGCAACCATTTGACGGATAGACCTGTCATTAAGAGCATCCAAATCTTCAAAATAGAAAATAAGTATCGAAAGCTGGTCAGTCAGAGTCCCCACTAGGCCAGGCTCTTTGATACTTTTTCATAAACATCTTTACTCAAATCGGATACTGCCATAATTCGGTCAAGTTGTGCACACATTAATTTCTGACGTTCAGTGTTGTATTTTTGCCATTGTGTCAAAGGAGTCACTAAACGTGCAGCAACTTGTGCATTAACTCTGTCTAACTCCATTATAAAGTCAGCCACATAGTGATATCCACTGCCGTCTTCAGCATGAAAGCCTGAAATATTAAACATAGCAAAAGTACCAATCAACGCTCTTACTTTATTCGGATTACTCACACTAAACGCAGGGTGCTCTTGTAATAACGTAAGTTTGGCTAGAATATCAGTACACTCTTGGGATGCTTGCATCGCAAACCACTTATCCATGACCACTAAATCGTGCGACCAACGCGACTTAAATTCATTTAGCATCCAATCCACTCGTGGATGATTTATCCGAATAGCAATTTTTAATGCCCCTAGCAGATCGGTCATATTATTACTTTGTTTAAACTGTTCAAAACATGCATTAGGATTTCTGAGTGAAATAAACTGTAAAATAACGTTTTTTAATTTACGTCTATGCACATCTTTTGTGCGATATACATAAGCGGATTGTGCCACTTGTAAGTTGTTGAATATCGAGTCAAGTGCAGGTGTTAAGAACTTGGCAATAGCATCTTCAAATTGTGCTCTTACGGTATGTAAAACTAAAATATCAACATGTTCTAAATCTTGGAGAAGTTGCTCGATAGTTGGCAAGGACAAGACTTCTGCAAGTAGTTCTGGTTGATCAGTATGTTCTAACAACCATGCATTTAAAGCCTGCCAATTCATCGCATTGGTAAAATCTATGGGTTGTTTAGCCAAAGCAGTGTGATAGGCATCGATAATGATTGAGCTGTAAATATTTTGGCTCGCCTCCCAAACAGTTAAGGGTTGCTTTGCATACTGTAAAATGTGGAACCAAGCATCGAGATCATTGTATTGTTTTACTCTAACTGGTGCAGAAAAATCAGTAAAAAGACTGATACATGTACCATTGGGAACATCCTTAAACGTTAGTGTTTGTCTTGCTTCAGACATAATCACTAATCCTGACCTAGCTTCTTCTAGGCAAAACTGTTCTTCACCATTAGTATCAAGACATTCATATTTAATAGGTAAAAGTAAAGGATATTTATGCTTTTGATCAAATGTAGGTTTGGTTTCTTGAGTAATCACAAAGGTTAACGTTTTTTGTGTACTATCATAAGTCTGATTCACTGAAACCTGTGGTGTACCTGACTGACTATACCAACGTGCAAAATAACTTAAATCATAGTTGTTAGCGTCTTGCATTGCAGCAACAAAATCATCACACGTAACAGCCTGACCATCATGACGTTCAAAATATAAATCCATCCCTTTTCTAAAACCGGTTTTACCCAGCAAGGTATGGAGCATACGAATAACTTCGGCGCCTTTATCATACACTGTCACTGTATAGAAATTATTCATTTCGATAACTTCATCTGGACGTATAGGATGAGCCATTGCTGAAGCATCTTCAGCGAATTGTTGCGAACGCATAACGTTAATTTGTTTGATGCGGTTACTTAACTCTGAGGTCATATCTGCACTAAATTGCTGGTCTCGAAAAACTGTCAGGCCTTCTTTTAAGCTCAGTTGAAACCAATCTCTACATGTTACACGGTTCCCCGTCCAGTTATGAAAATACTCATGAGCAATAATTGATTCAATATTAAAATAATCTTCATCTGTTGCGCTTTGCGGTTGGGCCAAGACAAACTTACTATTAAAGATATTGAGGCCTTTGTTTTCCATCGCGCCCATATTAAAAAAATCAACGGCCACAATCATGTATATATCTAGGTCATATTCTAAGCCATAGGTGACCTCATCCCACTGCATAGACTTTTGTAAAGATACCAGTGCATGTTCCGCTTGGGCTTGACGGCCTTGTTCAACAAATATTCGTAGGGTAACGTCTCTACCAGAAGCAGTCACAAAATGCCCTTCTAACAAATCAAAATCCCCAGCGACTAGAGCAAACAGGTAAGCTGGTTTTTTATGTGGGTCTTCCCATGAAACTTTGTGTTTGTTATCGGCTAAGGTTTCAGTTGAAATGAGATTACCGTTACTTAACAAATACGGATAAGCATCCTTATCAGCAGTAATTGAGACTGAGTAAGAGGACAAAATATCTGGCCGATCCAAGAAATATGTAATTCTGCGAAAACCCTCCGCCTCACATTGTGTACAAAACGTATTTGAAGCGAAGTATAAGCCTTCTAGCGCAGTATTTGCTTCGGGATTACATAAGGTTTTGAGGACAATAGTGAACTCATGAACATTGTTAGGTAAGAATAAATGTAAATGTTCATTCGTCACTTCATAAGCAGAATAGACCTCATCATTAACTAAGCACTCTAATAAACTCAAACCATGACCATCTAAAATGAGGACTTGTTTAGAGGGATCTTCACGACACACAAACATCGTATTTGTAACAACAGTAGCGGAACTGTTAAGTTCGAAATCTAAATGAACAGTGGGTATGGAAAAACCAGCTATTTGATAATCTTTTCTGCGTTTAGCAAGCATCAGAAACTCCTTTATACTGAATGCTGAATAGTCACCTTAGGTGGGTCTAACTTTAAAATTTTAATGCCGACATATGCATAAACTACAGCTAATATTGGGTTAATCAAATTGAAAAATGTAAACATAGCATAAGAAAATGGATGCACTAACAATACACTGTGCATATACGCGCCACAAGTATTCCAAGGAATCAAAGGAGATGTTAAGGTCCCCCCATCTTCGAGGCTTCTCGATAAATTTAATTGGTGATACCCTCTATCAGTAAAGGCGGTCTGATACATTCTGCCAGGCATAACAATAGAAATGTATTGGTCTGCCGTAATAAGATTTGTGCCAAAGCATGTCAAAATTGTTCGAGAAACTAGCGCCCCTATCGTGTCTGCACCTTTGAGTAAGGTAGCAACGATACGATTTAGTAAACCAACATGCTCAAGTACAGCACCGAAGGACATTGCACAAATAATAAGCCATACCGTATTGAGCATCGAAGACATACCACCACGGCTAAGTAGGCTATTAAGATTTTCATCACTGGTAGAAAACACAACCCCGTCAAATAAAGCCGTCCATACAACGATTAATTGACCAATCCCACCGCTATAGTCGGATGTATTTAAAGATGCAACCAGCTCACTTTGAAATAAAACAGCCCAAATTCCGCCTACTAAAGCACCAATTGAAACTGCTGCAAACGCAGGCATTTTTTTTATCGCTAGTGTAAGTAATAAAGCCAAAGGAACTAATAAATGTAAACCGAGTTCAAAAGAATTAGCTAGTACAGTCTGCATTTGTTCTATTCGTGCTCCTGTAGTAGTTGTATCTGCAGCAAAACCAAGAATAACAAATAAAATCAGGGCAATAATAAAACTCGGAATAGTCGTCCATAGCATATAGCGAATATGTTCAAACAAATCGGTACCTGCGATTGCCGGTGCGAGGTTAGTCGTTTCAGAAAGTGGAGAAATCTTATCACCAAAATACGCACCACTTACTACAGCCCCTGCTGTAATTGCTAAGGACATATCCATACCTGTTGCCACGCCAATGAGGGCTACACCAACCGTTGCAGCTGTTGTCCAAGAACTACCAATACTCATTGCTACCACTGCACATATTAAGCAACTTGCAGCATAAAAGAATTGCGGGTTTAACAATGCTAAACCATAGTAGATTAGAGTAGGTACTGTCCCAGAAAGCATCCAAGTGCCAATGAGTGAACCTACTGCAAATAAGATTAGACAGGCACCTAAAGACATTGAAATGCCCTTTACAATACCTTTTTCAATGTCAACCCACCTATGCCCGTTTTTTAGGCCTATGATAGCTGCAACCCCCATAGCCAGCAGTAAAGCAATTTGGTTAGGGCCATACGATGAATTATCTGAAAATAAATAAACAGCACTACCCATCATAACGATAAGTAAGGCCAAAGGAATAATAGCGTCCAGTAGAGAGGCTTCTTTAATGGATTGTGACTTGTTGTTATTTTTCATAGTTTAAGACCAGAGTGTACGAACAAACATAACGATAATAATCACTGGGCATATAAATTTGACATATAACGGCCAGACTTTACCAAAAAATGAATTTACAATATCGGGATGCCCCGCACTTAATTCTTTTAGCACATTATCTCTGTGCCAGATCCAACCAACAAAAATACATATCAATAAACCCAGTAATGGTTGTGAATACTCGGTTGTGAGTGCAATAACAAAACCAAATAAGGTATCGAAATTAAATATGATGATACTGCTAATAAACAGAATAAGCGTCGTCATAAGCCAGACTGAACGTGCTCTTGGTAGCGCTCTGTTTTCAACCAAATAAGACACCGGCACTTCTAACATGGAGATTGATGATGTGACAGCTGCAATCGACATTAACAAAAAGAAAATGATTGCAATAATGCCACCGAAAAAACCAATGGAATCAAATAAATTAGGTAAGACAGAAAAAATTAATGCCCCACCCTCAACCAACTTCCCGCCGTCGGAGAATATTTGTACGCCATTCGCTTGAGCGACATACATAGCTGGAATAATGAGCATCCCTGCGAGAACTGCTACGCCTATATCAACTAATGCAACGGAAGCGCCTAAGCTTGGTAGGTTTTCTTTTTTTGCAATATAAGAACCATATACAAGCATAGTACCCACACCAAGAGACATAGAGAAGAAAGCCTGTCCCATAGCACTTATAAGTAATTCAGGATCAAAAATAATAGAGAAATCAGGTAGCAAATAAGCTTTCCAACCGTCTGCAGCACCCGGTTGCAAAGAGACGTAAATAATAAGTAATACAATTAGAATAATCAGGGTTGGCATCAATCGCACGGACCATTTCTCAATGCCTTGCTTCACACCACCCGTAACAATTAGAGCTGTAAAGAATAAGAAAATAGAGCAAAATAACCAATTTCTCTTTATGGAGCTATCAGTAAACCAATCTAGATATGAATAATCGCCAAATAAAGCGAGAATAGCTTCGACAAAATAAGCCATCATCCAGCCAGCAACAATGGCATAAAAAGATAAGATAAGGGATGCCGTAACAGCTCCCCAAACTCCGACATAACGACCGATTTTGCTCTGAGTAATTTCTCCTAGAGCATCAATAACATTAGACTTTGTGGCACGTCCAATGACTAATTCAGCCATTAAAACAGGGTATGCCAAAAGAAATGCAAGGAGTAAATAAACAAGAACGAAGGCAGCGCCACCATTTTGGGCAACTTGAGATGGAAACCCCCAAATATTACCTAGACCCACGGCAGAACCAGCAGCTGCGAGCACAAAACCTAGCCTGGAGGAAAATTCCCCTCTGTTATTCATAAAAGCCCCTTTATTATTTTTAGTTATGAGGATGTAGACTGTTTACTTAGGGAAACGCTATTGAATGCTTGCGAATTTACCTGTAGAAATAAGATCAAATGTAATATTAGCGGCTTCATCTAAGAATGGGTCAATATCTAACAAATCATCAGGTAAATCTTCGATTTCATCTAAACTTTTTATTGTGGGTTTACCCAAACGTAATAAACGTTCGTTAGTTCGCTCTAGACGCTCTGCCTTTGCCTCTTTTTCTTCAGCTTTACGCTCTGCAGCAACTAAAGAAATAAAATTCTTGTTTTTGCTAGCAACAATCTCATCAATGTCAGAAAGAATATAAGCAAATTCTGGATTTTGTAAAACGCGTTTATTGTGTTTGGCAGTCAACACATCTATTACACCACTCAATTCAGCAAATGAAGAATAGTTTGCGCGGTTAATTTTGTCATATGGCAATGCGTTTTCTTCCTTACTTTCCCCCCATTCTTCAGGCTCTACAGCAGATGGGAAAGCAATATCCGGAATAACCCCTTTATGCTGAGTACTACTACCATTAATCCGGTAAAATTTTGCTGTTGTGAATTGAATACTGCCAAGCGGATTTTCTTGCATATCATAATAACGACCTAGCCCTTTATGACGCTGGACAGTTCCCTTACCAAAGGTTTGCTCTCCAATTACGATACCCCGATTGTAATCTTGTATCGCTGCAGCAAAAATTTCTGAAGCTGATGCGCTGTAACGATCAACCATCACAGTTAAAGGTCCTGAATAGTGAATGATACCATCCATATCGCGTTCAATATTTATCCGACCTGAGCCGGCTCTCACTTGGACCACAGGGCCGCTATCAATAAACAAACCTGTGAGAGTTCTCGATTCATTTAAAGAACCACCACCATTGCCACGTAAATCAACAATTATTCCAGCCACATTAGATGCAGAAGCTTCATTTAATAGTTCTCTGACGTGCCCCGTCAAGCCATTATAAAAAGAAGGGATTTCAATCACACCTAGTTTCTGAGTGCCACTTTCGAGATTCTCGCTTTCGTAGATGTCTAATTTTGCTTGTCGATCTTCTAATTTAACTTTATCTCTAGTGAACTCGACAATGATGGGAGTTTTTGAGTCAGCAGTGTCTTTAAGTATTTGTAGACGTACCTTCGACCCTTTCGGACCTTTGATTAATTCAACCACATCATCTAAACGCCACCCTACTACATCAGTAAAATCACCTGTAGCTTGTGCCACACCAACTATTTTATCTTCTGGTTTTAACTTACCTGACTTGTCAGCTGGACCGCCTGCAATGATACCCTTAACGACTGTATAATCATCTTCTGTTTGCAGTGATGCACCAATCCCTTCAAACGACAAATTCATTTGCATTTGAAAACGTTCAGCATTGCGGGGGGATAAATAACTAGTATGTGCTTCTAGACTTCTAGAAAATGCATTCATAAAAGTTTGAAAAACATCTTCAGATTTTATTTGTTCTAAACGCTTTAAAGAACGCGTATAACGTTTCTGCAGAACTTTTTTAGCTTCCGCCTCTGTTTTGTCAGCAAGCACTAAATTCAAAAGATCGTATTTTACTCTTTGACGCCAAACCTCATCTAATTCAGCAGTGTTTACTGCCCACTCAGCATCTTCACGGTCGTAATAGAACTTATCGTTTTTACGCGCAAAATCGAAATCATTATCTAATAAATTAAGCGCATAGTTTAATCTTTCAACACGACGCACTAAAAGCTGTTGATAGATCAAGTAAGCTGGATACATGTCACCTGTGGTTAAGGCTTCATCAAATTTATTTGCGTAGCTTGAAAATTTTGCAACATCGGCAGCCAGAAAGAAGTTCTTGTTGTAATCCAGATTACGCAGATAACGTTGAAACACTTTTTCAGAAAAAGCATCATTCAACTTAAATGATTTGTAGTGGTTCCTTAAATAGGTCCCAACGACTCTTTTAGCTGCTTTAGCATGTTGTTTTTCAGGTTCTAATTTAGGAATAACAGCACTCGAACTTGACGCTAAAACTGTGCTGGTTAGAAAAACTGAAGCAAGCGTTGCAGATAAAATAGTTCGAGTAAGTGTCATTGGCGTATTATTTCCGTTTTGTGGTAATGCGGAGTTGGTCTTGCTGTACCTTGACTGACATACCTGAGTCAAGTTGCACCTGAATGCCATCTTTAGCCAGTTCAGTAATAGTAGCAGACATAGGTACTTTACCCACTTTTACCGATACTTGTTTGCCTATAACTAAATCCGCAGACGTAAGTTCTTTTACTTCCGGTTTAGGTGTATTAGGTTTGGCATTTTGTTTATCTTTAGATTTAAATGCAGGTTTTTTAAAGTGTTTTTGCGAAGCTTTTGGCTTTTTCGCCGCTAGCTTTTTCTTTTCAGCAACTTTAGCTTTACTTTCCGCAAGTTGCTGAGCAGCAAATTCTGCATGTTCAGCTTCGATTGCAACATCAGGTTGACCATCCAGGTCAATACGCAAAACGCCTTCTTTGATAGATTCAAGGTAGCGCCAAGCATTTGTATAATGACGTAGAGTAGAACGTAATGTCGTTTTAGAGATACGTTCGTCGTCTTTTAAACGTTCGGCTAAATCTTGAAAAATACCAATTTTTAAAGGTTTAGCTTCACCTTTGATTGAAAAGGTTTGTGGAAAAAGTTCTGCCAATAAGGCGATGGCAGCTTTGCTGTCCGTAATTTTTTGGGTAGTTTCCATGTAACTCTTATTTAATTAAGTTCATCTTCATTAAGTGCATCTTCCCAAGTTGCAAGCAAATGGTCAACTATTTGCTGAAAATCTTCTGGATCTAATTCACCCAAATGCGAGTCGTGGACCCAAACTTGCCAACAATATTGCAGACATTTCTCAATGTCCTCAACTTCCCAATCGTTGTCAATATGATCAAAAAGTAGAAATAGAATATCGTTCAAATTGTCTGATGCTGCTTGTGGATCGTCATGATAGTCCTGCATATCATCTGCGGTAGACAATACCACATGAATATCAATTAAATCTTTCATAATTGCGCTTCCAAAACAGCCACTATCGCTTCTAAACCTACCAGGTCAGCATCAGTAAAACGATTAAGCGATGGTGAATCAATATCTAAGACACCGTAAAGGCGTCCATCACAGACTATTGGAATAACAACCTCAGAATTAGACGCTGCATCACAGGCAATATGCCCTGGGAATGCATGCACATCAGCAACTAGCTGGCTCGTCAATGAACTTGCAGCTGCGCCACAAACACCCGTGTCAAAGGGTATTCTGACACAAGCTGGCTGTCCCTGAAAAGGCCCTAAAACTAATTCATCAGACTTTGTTTTATCAACTAAATAAAATCCAGCCCAATTAACATCATCCAATGCGTTAAATAAAACTGCAGCGGTATTTGCTAAATTCGCAATACTGTTTTCTTCGTCAGCAATTAGCGCATTTACTTGATCCTTTAATAAGGCGTAATCCATAAAATATAACTCTACTTTGTCAGTGATAAACACACTATAGGGTTAGACACTAATATTGCAATAGAAAAGGTAACTTTTACTTGTGAGTTGACTATCTTTTGGCCAAGTAAGAGTAACTGACTAATGACTATCGTGACATGTTGTTGTTATTGTCTCGACTTTGCTTAATGAGATCATTGTTGGCAATATATTGTGATTTAGCTAAACGATCGTATAAAACAACGTTAGCGGTAGCGGCTAAATTCATGTTGTGAAACGTTGGTATATAGACAACTGCATCGGCTTTTGCGACTAATTCAGACGGTACGGAGCCATCCTCTGGGCCAAACACATAAAAAGCTTTTTCTGGATGTGAAAATTCAGGTAAAGGAATGCCATTTTCTACTAACTCTATGACCACGAGTTTAGTATCTGTCGGATGTAATTCTAATAAATCCGTTACTCCTATTGTTGGAATGACTTTATGAAAATTTCGCGTATCAGGATTATAATTTTTAGCATAGGCATAACGTTGCCCCGTATACAAAATGCGGTCGACACCAAAGCAACCAGCCGCTCTCAAGATACTTGCCACGTTGGAAGCTGATTTGGGGTTACATAAACCAATAGAAACTTGTTGGTTTTTCATAATAATTTTCTACTCTGTTAAAAATACTAACCAAAAAACCAATAGCTGACTACAATCGCTGTTGTTATGCCAGCTACATCGGCTGCAAGACAGCATGCTACGGCGTATCTGGAATACTTAACACCAATGGCTCCTAAATATACTGCTAGCACATAAAAAGTCGTTTCTGTAGAACCTTGTAGAACACTAGCTAACCTACCAGCAAATGAATCAGCCCCGTGATATTGCATAGTTTCAATCATTAATGCTCGCGCACCACTGCCGCTAAGAGGTTTCATGAATGCTGTAGGCAAAGCATCGACAAATCGCGTATCCCAACCAAAAATGTATAGCACATTGGCAAAACTCGTCATGATAAATTCCATTACCCCACTTGCACGCAACATTCCGATTGCAAACAACATTGCTAATAAATATGGGATTAATGTAATTGCCAAATTAAACCCTTTCTTGGCGCCATCTACGAACAGTGCGTAGGTATCTAATTTGCGACGTGCACCTAAACCCACAACTAAAACAATAAAAGTAAATAATAAAAAGTTGGCAATTAAAGACGATTGCGTTGCTAAAACATCTGCTGCTAATTGCATAAAATACAACATTATAGACCCGAGCAATACTACACATGCCAAGCCATAAAAAATGATGACTCGGGAGAATAAATTAATCCTTTGCACTAAACACGTTACTATAACGCCAACTAATGTAGATGCACTGGTAGCAAGTAAAATTGGTATAAAAACATCTGTAGGGTGCGCAGAACCGGCCTCTGCTCGATATAAAAACACAGCGATAGGAAACAGTGTTACCGAAGATGTATTTAAGACTAAAAATAAGATTTGGGCATTGGTGAGAGTATTTTTGTCTGACGCTAAACTTTGCATATCAGACATCGCTTTAATACCGAAAGGCGTGGCGGCATTATCTAAACCCAAGACATTCGCTGATAAATTCATCGTAATACTTCCAAAAGCGGGATGATCTTTTGGAATCTCAGGCATCAAACGAGATAATAAGGGCTCTAATAGTTTCGCAAAACGATTAACCATACCGGATTGTTCAGCTATTTGAAAAATACCTAACCAAAAAGCCAATAAACCAATCAAACCTAGCGCAATTTCTACGGATAGTTTAGCCATCGACATAACCGCATTCATAACGTCAGAGAATGCACCCAAATTACCTAAGAAAAAAACTTGATAACAACTCGCAAGAAAAGCACTGAGGATGAAAAACAACCAGATTATTTGCAGCATAATTTAAAATTCTTTTTGTACGGAGGTAACTTCAGGCGTTAGCTGCTTCAGTTACATTGAGTCAATAAAAAAGGTTAACACTCCGTGTAACGAATGTTAACCCTAATTTATTAACGCCCTTACAAAACAGATTTAGCCTTGCTAAAACTAATCTTTAAAATACCGTTTTATTAAAAGTGAGTCGCTAATTTTTTAACGTAAAACCGAACGTAAACTCGATATGCAAAAATCGATATTCTTTGTATTGGCGGCATGTCCCATTAATCCAATCCGCCAGACCTTACCTGCTAAGGCACCTAACCCTGCACCTATTTCTAGATTAAATTCATTTAATAAACGACTACGCACCATCGCGTCATCAATACCATCAGGGATCACAACAGTGTTTAATTGTGGTAGGCGAGATTCTGGTGCAACTAATAGTTCTAGCCCTAAATCTGTAAGACCGGATTTTAACAATTCGTGCATATTTGCATGTCTGTTCCAGCTATTTTCTAGCCCTTCCTCATGAACTAACCGCAAAGACTCGTGGAAAGCATACAAACTGTTAACGGGTGCGGTATGGTGATAAGCCCGTTTGCCGCCTTGCCCCCAGTAACCCAAAATAAGATTTAAATCTAAGAACCAACTTTGTACAGCTGTTTTTCTATTTTGAATTTTATGTAACGCTTGTTCACTGAAACTCACTGGTGATAAACCAGGAACACAAGATAAACATTTTTGTGAACCCGAATATATAGCATCAATTTGCCAATCATCAACACGTAACTCAATACCGGCTAGTGACGTTACGGCATCGACAATAGTCAAGCAACCATGTTGTTTAGCTAACTTACAGATGGCTTGCGCATCATTTCTTACACCGGTGGATGTTTCGGCATGGACAAACCCAACAAACTTTGCATCTGGATGTGTCAATAAAGCCGTTTCGATACTTTCTAAAGAATTGGGATGTCCCCACTGAGCTGTTACGACAACCGCTTCAGCTCCTGCCCGTTCTACATTCTCTTTCATACGTCCGCCAAATACACCATTTTGGCAGACAATCACTTTTTCACCTGGCTCAACTAGATTGACAATACACGCTTCCATTCCAGCAGAACCCGGTGCAGATATAGGCATTGTTAACGCATTTTTGGTATTAAATACGTATTGCAGTAACACTTTCGTTTCATCCATCAATTCAACAAATTGTGGGTCCAAATGTCCTATAGTAGGCCTAGCTAACGCATTAAGGACTTGTGGAGAAACATCAGAAGGCCCAGGGCCCATTAATGTTCTATTTTTTGGAATAAATGTGTTGAATGTGTGCATAGCTAAGCAGACCTTTATTTATGATTTTTAAATAGCATAATAAAGATTGATAAGAATAACTATTATCCTATAGTACTGCTTTAGCGAATGTATGCCTTGTACAAAAGAGGAATGGCAAGAATAGATGTTTATTCTTTTATTCTGATCATACCTTCTTGCATAGTCGTTGCCACTATTTCCCCTTTAGCATCAAAGAATTGACCGCGAACTAATGCTCTGGAATTCCCCGAGAATGGGCTTTGTGTATGATAAATATGCCATTGATTAAAATCCAAGGGTTTGTGAAACCATACAGCGTGGTCGATCGTTGCCATTCGCAAGCGTTGATCTTGGCTATGTATGGGATGCGCTTGCAGTGCAGTACTCAAAAAATGATAATCCGAAGCATAAGCTAAAGCAGCTTGATGCATAATTAATTCGTCTCTGATTGCATGGCGACTGCGCATCCAAATAAATCGCTCTGGCTCTACCACTGATGCACCAAAACACTCTTTTATGTTGACTGTTTTAATATCAATAGGTTTGTGGTATTCCAGTGTTTTACTGAGCTCAGGACTGAGTGGTGAATGTTTTTTTGCAAACAAATCAATGTCATTGTCTAAACTGTCTGGATGTGGCAATTTTGGCATATGCCCATATTGATGACTTAAACCAGGCTGTTCTAATTGAAACGATGCAGTCATGTAAAAAATAACTTTACTATGTTGGATAGCTTTGACTCTACGTGTGGAAAAACTCCGTCCTTCTCGAACAACTTCAACGTCGTAAACAATCGGTTTACTCGCATCACCAGGCAATAAAAAATAACTGTGAAAAGAATGTGCATATTGGTCTTTATTGACTGTTTTATAAGCAGCAACTAGTGCCTGCCCTAAAACTTGTCCACCGAACACCGCTGGAAATCCAAGATCCCAACTGTCCCCACGATATAATCCTACTTTTAAAACTTCTAAATCTAACAACTCTTGTAAATTAATATTTGAAACGGTCATTGCTATCCTCTGTGGATTTGGAGCTGCTTAACATTACGCGGATAAACTATTCAAACACTTGGGCGGTATTGGAAAAAGGTTGCCGAACTTTTGATAGTAGTTTCAAAAACATTCTATTCATATATCGTCAAACGGGTTCATGCGTGTAATGGTACTATATTACAAGCCCTTAAAACGAACTTCTATACTGACATCAAACAAAACTAGATACTGTGATTATTCAAGAATATATCAACTTTTAAATTTTTGTATCTGGAACTAAAAGCAGATAAAAAGACTGTTCTTCAAGCACCTAAAAGTGTTGAAAATTCGCATAAAAGTTAGGCGTAACTAAGTCGGAGCATGAATCCATTGTGCGCTGACTACAAAACGTTGCGAACTCGCTTCATTTAATATTTTTACAGCTTCATATAAACTGGCATAAAGCTCCTCAAAACAGCCATATGGTAGGTTGATACAAAACATCCCAGAACCATACATACCGACTTCATTAGCATCAAATTCAGTCATATATAGTTCAAACTTGGCAATATTTTTCACTTCAAGCGAATTGTCTAATGACTGGCACAGTTGCTCACTCATACCTGATTTAGAGCCCGCTTTAGCTGACAATAAGGGATACCAAAGTAAATATGTAGCCGTTGGCCATTTAGGAACATTTTCATTTAGCGATTCTTTTACCCAAGTATATTCATTGGACTGTTCATAAGGAGGATCAATTAACACTAAACCTCTTTTTATAAGAGGCGGACAAAGTCTTTTCAAGCCTACAAAGCTATCTTCTTGGTATAGATTAACGCCTTTCCCATCAATATTATTTTGTAATTCACTAAACGCTGTGGGATGCAATTCACAAACATGCATTTGGTCATTAACCCGCAAAGCAGAAGCTAATATATAAGGACTACCCGGTAACTCCTCATGCTGTAAACAGCAAAGTAACATCGCAACATATTCTTGAAGTAACGGATGGTCGATTGTGTTTTTAGCATCCACCAAATGTTTGGCACCGTTGGCATATTCACCACTGCGGTTTACCTCTGCAGCAGACACAGGATATAACCCGGCACCACCATGGGTATCAATCACTGTAAAAGGTTTCGTTTTTTGCCTTAGTCTGCCTAAAGTACTCAACAATGTTATATGTTTAAGAATGTCTGCATGATTGCCAGTATGGTAAATGTGTTGATAACTTAGCATAAGAACCTTTTATAACTTTTTGCTTATGATACCGTCATTTGGCGCAAATGAGCTAGTATCTTTAGTAGCTCTTTAATGTTTCAAACTGAACTCTTCAAGTGACTAACGAAGTAAATTGAAAAATTTTGTCTCTGATTTAGTGCTTTTTTACTATGAGATTGGTTTATGAGTTGTACACTGACCATCCGTTCCTATTATAAGCCATCACTGATAATATTTACTTCTTGCGTCGTAGTAATATGCGCAATATGATTGCGGTCGCTTTTTCAGTCATTTTTTTGCTTACAAGCTAGGTTCAATTAATGTATACAATGTCAACCAATTGAAGTTGATAGTTTGTTTTAAATAAATGGAATACACATGCGTCCTTAGGAAAAAAAACGCCTTTAAGCATGTACTAATAATATGTTTGTCACCACAAAACTATGAGTTTATTTTGCGTATAACCCAATTCAAATCGCTGATTACACTGGCTTGGCCATTGTATATTGCACTTCTCACACAAATGCTAATGGGGGTTGCAGATACAGTTATGGCTGGACGTTACGGCACTGCAGATATGGCAGCAGTTGCAATTGGTACAAGTGTTATTAATCCAATTATGTTCTTCATCCAAGGAATTGCAATGGCCTTGGTACCTTTAGTCGCATCCTTACAAAGCCAGCAAAAACATAGCGAAATTAGACAAATCGTCCAACATGGTATTTTTATTTTATTGATTTTAGGTGTGTTAAGTGTCGGCCTTATCAAATTATTACCATTTATATTACATGCCTTTGGTGTAACTCAGGATATTTATCCTATAGTGCATGAATATCTATACTTTTTATTACTTGCAATGCCAGCATTTGCAGTTTACCAAGGTCTTCGGCAATCATGTGAGGGATTATCGATTACCCGTCCTTCAATGATTATTATGGTTCTTGGGTTGATCGTCAATATTCCGGCAAACGCTGTTTTTATCTACGGTATCGGCCCCTTTCCTGAAATGGGAGGCGCTGGTTGCGGCTTAGCGACAATGATAGTGTGGATTACAATGTGTATAGCAACAATCATATATTCACATTATTCTCCAGCAATGCGTCGTTTTGCTCTTTTCGAATCTCGCAGTCAAATGCGTTCCCCTCTTTTTAAAAATATCTTGGTGTTAGGTGTTCCTATTGCACTTACACTACTTACAGAAGTCACTTTATTTGCCATTATTGCTTTGTTGTTAGCCCCGCTTGGCGCAATTCAAGTTGCTGCACATCAAATCGCTCTAAATTTTTCTTCTTTAGTCTTTATGTTCCCACTTAGTATTGGTATGGCTACTGCTATTCGCGTTGGTTATGAATATGGGGCGCGTGAATACATACGCTGTCAGCACACCATTCAGGCTGCGACTATTTTAACTACCTGCGTTTCCATTTTGACTGCAACACTCACCGTGTCTTTGGCCAATTATATTGCAAATTTATATACTAGTGAGGTACTAGTTGTTGAATTAGCCATTTCAGTTTTGTTTTTAGGCGCACTTTTTCAAATATCAGATGCTATTGGTGTGGTTTCAGCAAATGCTCTGCGAGGATACAAGGATACGAATTGGTTATTCGTTCTTTCCCTAATCAGTTATTGGGTATTAGGCCTGCCTACAGGATATATTTTGGCCTTAACAAACCTTTGGGTTCCCGCAATGGGAGTTCAGGGATTCTGGATTGGGATTATTGTCGGTTTAACCGTTGGTGCTATTGCGTTTTTTACACGAATTTATTATTTACAACAAAAGATCAAATACGCATGACACAAGTACATAATTAACTAATTATTGCCTACAGTCTTAGTCGAGTTTGCTACAGAAGCGTGTAAATTTGCCAGCTCGCTGGCGGTTAACTCACGCCACTCCCCTTTGGGTAACCCTTGTAAATTTAGATGCATAATGCGCGTACGAACTAGTCTTTTTACCTCATAACCACAGTATTCGCTCATACGACGAATTTGTCGATTTAACCCTTGAGTTAAAATAATATCAAAAGACATCTTCCCCTTTTGGACTACTTTACACGGTTTAGTAATAGTACCAAGTATAGGGATCCCTGAAGCCATCTTTTTTATAAAACTTGGGGTAATCGGCTTATTCACCGTAACGCGATATAGTTTATCGTGTGCATTCTCTGCCCTGAGAATTTTATTGACAATATCACCGTCACTCGTAAGTAATATTAACCCCTCAGAAGGTTTGTCTAATCTACCAATTGGAAAAATACGCTGCTTATGACCTATTGCATCAATAATATTTCCTCTAACATGACGTTCAGTAGTACAGGTAATACCTACCGGTTTATGATAGGCAATATAGACGCGATCTGATTTATCATCTGCCACCTTATTAATGCGTTTACCATGCACACTCACTTCATCACTATCTACAATTTTAGTTCCTAGTTGTGGGGCTTTCCCGTTTACTAAAACCGCACCTTGATCAATGAGCTTGTCTGCTTCACGTCTTGAACAGTATCCAGTGTCACTGATAAATTTATTTAGTCTTTTAGTTGTAGGTTCAGTCATAAGTCTATTTATTTAAATAAAATAATTCATTTGTATGCTTAAATGTACAGTATGGGGATTAATCTGCTATGCTTAATACATAGCCAACGGGTAAATATCTTGCCTAAGGAAGCGCTGTGGAAACGATTCAGGATAACAATTTTCAAACTTTAATCACATACTACCTTGCAATATTCTACTCTGTTGTCGCTCTTTTTTATAGTGTAATGATTAAAATACGAGGTGCTAATCAGTGTAACGCAAATTTAGTCAATATCGGTCAAAAACATAGTTTACATTGGTGGAACCACGTTGTTTTTAGGGTGTTTAGAATTGCTATATGGGCAGTATGTATCTATCAGTTATTTGACGCCAATATTGCGCAAACTCTAATCCCATTCACGAATTTTATTAATCCTCTTTGGCAATTTATTGGTGTCATATTAATGCTTTTGGGTTTTACTCTAGCCATATATTGCAATTTTATACTGGATAACGCTTGGCGCTCTGGTGTTGATACTACGTCTAAACCAGGATTAGTCACTCGCTTAATATATGCGAGAAGTAGAAACCCTTCGTATATTGGAGTTGCTGCGTCACAACTAGGATTTTTTCTAGCGTGGCCAAATCTGTTTTCATTTATTTGTTTGCTTGTTGGGGTTATCGCTCTGCGGATACAGATTAGATTAGAAGAAACATTTCTTAGTGATCTATATAATGAAGAATATCAATCTTATATAGCAAAGGTACCTCGTTACTTTTAATAACATAGTTACCATAAAAAAAGCGAGCAATAAAAAAAGCTGCAACTGTTGATAAAACAGTTGCAGCTTTTTGGTATACGCTAATTGAAGAGTTAACTAAAGATCTAAACCTAAGCGTTTTGCCACTTCAATATACGTTTCAACTACACTACCTAAACCTTGACGGAAACGATCCTTGTCCATTTTATTACGAGTTTCTTTATCCCATAAGCGGCAACCGTCTGGTGTAAATTCATCACCTAAGATAATATTACCGGCGTTATCAACACCAAACTCTAGTTTGTAATCAACTAAGATCATACCGCCTTGGGCGAAAAGCTCAGATAAAACAGTATTCACAGTAAACGTTAATTCCTTCATACGAGATATTTGTGCTTCTGTAGCCCAGCCAAACGAAACGATATGATAGTCATTAATCATAGGATCATGTAGGGCATCGTTTTTTAAGAAAAACTCAAAAGTAGGAGGATTTAAATCCATACCTTCTTCAACACCTAAACGACGACAAAGAGAACCTGCAGCAACATTACGGACAACACATTCGACAGGAATCATATCAAGTTTCTTAACGACTGATTCAGTATCAGAAATTAAGGACTCAACCTGTGTTTGTACACCTGCAGCTTCCAAGTGTTGCATAATAAAATGATTAAACTTGTTGTTTACTTCACCTTTGCGGTCAAGTTGTTCAATTTTTTCACCGTCAAAAGCTGAAGTGTCGTTGCGAAACTCTAAAATCAAATACTCAGCACTGTCAGTATGGAAAACTGTTTTTGCTTTGCCTCGATATAATTCATCACGTTTTTGCATGTATAAAACCTAAATTAAAGATCTAAATTATCTTGTTGAAGAATCTCAGCAAACTCTGGGAAAATGCCAGATAGTAATGCTGGTGTAAAAGGTGTTGCTTGTTCATCCATAAACGTTATTGTGGTTTGGTCACTTGATAACGGCAATAGTTGAATACGGTAATCATCTTCCTCAAGCGGCAAACCTTCCTCTGAGAACAAGGAGAACCAAGAACTGTCTTCTGCTCCTTGGTAGCTAACGAATATTAAGCCATTAGATTTGTCTAAGTCTTTAACATTAAAACCTAACTTTCGCAGTACTAGTTGAAACTTCGGCCACGCGATATCATACTGTGTATCAAGGATAAGTGCTGGGTTACCTACTTTATCGAAGCCTTCTTCAGTACTAATACCACTACGTATCTGAGACATCCGTTCTAATGCTTTAACTTGTTGACTTTGTGCATAACGTTGCAGAATGGCATTCAATAACTCTGCTTCAACTTCACGTTTTACAAAATCATCCAAGGAATCGACGATATCGTCCCCTTCACTGACCACAAAATCAGTAAGTACAGTTGTTACTGTAGCTGTACGACCATGGGCAGCAGGAGTAATCGTAATTTTGAAACGTTTACCTAATTCTTTGTTCACAGTGTTTAATGAGTACCAAGGCGAATCAGCTTCTTGAACTTCAATAAGCCAATCAGTTTGGACTACAGAACTGTCTTCTGCAAGAAGTGTATAACCAATATTTTGTGCCTTTAAATAATCAGTTACTTGATTTGCACTATAAGATAAAACGCTAACTTCATTATCCAATTTATCAATGACTACCGAAGAAGTGAGTGCACCATCTTCAAGATAGGTACCAGCTGGCGTAGCAAGAATGAGCGATGGAGAAACAACTGGCAATTTAGTACCAACAGGTTGATTGTTATCTTCAATGGTTGGAATGGCGTACTGCAGTGAAGTTTTTGGTGAACTCAAACCCTCAGGAATTGCAGGCTGGCCAATAGTTTTATATTCTGTATAAGCTAAACTTCCAGAGGCAATTCTTCTCTCTTCAACAGAAGAACAGCCTGATAATGCGAACACTAACAGGCTTGTAAAACAAAACGACTTTCTCATCGATAACCTTATAATTGATATTCTTTAATGGTTGCTTCGATTTGCTTTTGACTAGAAAGTTCCGGTAAAACGAGCGGTAATCTAATCGCTGGAGAATTTATTAACCCCATTTTATATAATGCCCACTTAGGGATCACAGGGTTAGATTCTATGAACAAATCAGTATGTAACTTTTCAATACTTGCATCTATTGATTTTGCTTTATCAATGTTACCAGATAATGCTTCTTCGCACATTAATTTCATTTGCTTTGGAACAATATTGGCAGTTACAGAAATAACACCATGACCACCATTACACATAAATTCACAGCCAGTAGCATCATCACCACTTAGGATAAGAAAATCGTCAGACACCAATTCTTGTAGTTCTGATAAGCGTGATAAATCACCTGTAGCATCTTTTAAACCGACAATCATTGGATGTTTAGCAAGTTCTGCAACAATATCTGATTGCATATCTGTAACCGTTCTGCCTGGAACATTATATAATATAATAGGTAATGTAGCCTTATCTGCTAGTGCTAGGTAATGCGCTAAAATACCTTTTTGTTGAGGCTTGTTGTAATAAGGCACAACGCTCAAATATCCATCAACACCTAAGTCCGCCATTTGTTCTTGTAAAAAAATGGCCTCTTCGGTGGAATTTGCCCCACTACCAGCAATACACTTAACACGACCCGCAATAGCTTTGACTGTCGCTTTTATAACATCGATATGTTGAGTAAATGACAAAGTTGCAGATTCGCCTGTTGTTCCAACTGATACAATCCCGTGAGTACCTTGTTCAACATGGAAGTCAACAAGCTTTTGTAGTGCTGGGTAGTCTACTTCTCCGTTCTCTAACATGGGGGTGACTAACGCAACATAACTTCCTTTAAACATACTTTCCTCAAACATCAAAAAAATTTCTTCAATTTTAACAGGTCAAGGATGCTTAGCAATACTACGTTGGTAAAATAAATTCCGCCAAGGTTGACGGTTCTGAGTAAGGTTGAAATACTATATACAAACATATTTAATCAGACGTTATGAAACAACAACTTATTTGCACATTCCTTGGGGAAAATCGCACGGGTCTACTGTGTCAATTAGCCAAAGCTGTTAATGAAGCAGGTTGTAATATACTCGATTCGCGTCAGGCAAACTTCGGTACTGACTTTTCATTAACAATGATTATTGAGGGGCATCACCCTGAAATAACCAAAGCAGAACTATTATTACCTACTCTTTCTAATGAACTTGAACTATTAAGTTTATTAAAGCGTACAAAAGCGCACTCAAAGCAGAATATTGAACATCTATTATCGCTAGAATTTTCTGGACCAGATACCACTGGTCTCTTAGAGAAGGTTTCTGTTTTTTTGTCTCAGCATGCCGCAAGTATTAACGCATTGAGACAAAAATCTACCAGTGTTAATGACATTGAAAATGTTCGATGTAAAATTGTTATAAATATACCAGATGACGTTGATGTGGCAGTTTTTTCTGCTACAACTAAAGCTTTTTTCGATAGTTTAAGTTTGACCTGTACTATCACCGATAAGCATCATATTAATTGGAGCGAATAATGCAAACTTTACAAGCGGGACAACCTGCCCCATCTTTTTCCTTACCCAATGAAAATGGGGAAATTGTTAACCTTTCTGACTATAGCGGTAAAAAAGTTTTGGTCTACTTTTACCCCAAAGCCATGACACCAGGCTGTACTATTCAAGCTCAAGGTTTACGAGATATACAAAACACGTTGATTGAAAAAGACGTAGTAGTCTTCGGCGTTAGCCCTGATGCAGTAAAACGTTTACCTAAATTCATCGAAAAAGAAAACCTAAACTTCTCATTACTCAGTGATGAAGATCATCAAGTAGCAGAAGCTTTTGGTGTTTGGGGTGAAAAAAAATTCATGGGGAAAATATATGATGGTATTCACCGTATATCATTTTTGATTGATGAAAATGGGCAAATTGAACACGTGTTTGATAAATTCAAAACCAAAGATCATCACACAACAGTACTTAACTACTTAGAAAATTAAGAGTGTATTAACGTAACTGAATACCCAATATTTCTTGGGTATTCTAGTTGTCTGATTAACTACAAACCAGTGACTGCATTTAACATAGTAGTTTACTATAATTAAATACGCCTTAAATAATACGGATTTGTTCTTAGGTGGTTAGTTAAAACCTCTAAATTTGATGCTGTAACATGCCTTCGTTAATTAACGTGTAAATAGCTCTAATTAAACGTCAGAAGATTCAGAGTGCTCAGCTTTAGAACGCCACTCTGGCGTCCATGCATGGATAAGCGCTTTGACTAACGTTGCTAGAGGTATTGCAAAGAATACTCCCCAGAAACCCCAAATCCCGCCAAAAAACAGAACAGCTATAATTATATATAAAGGATGTAAACTTACCGCTTCTGAAAATAATAATGGTACTAAAAGGTTTCCGTCCAGTGCCTGAATAATTGCGTATACCAACATTAAATAGCCAAATTCTGCACTCCAGCCCCACTGAATAAAAGCAACTAGTGCAACTGGTATAGTAACAACAGCAGCTCCAATGTAAGGAATTAATACCGAAAGGCCAACTAATACACCAAGTAAGATACCGTAACGCAAATCCATCATAACAAAAGCGACACAAGATACAGCGCCAACAATAATGATTTCAATGACTTTACCGCGGATATAATTAGCAATTTGCACGTTCATCTCATTGGCAACCTGACGAATTAAACGACGTTCTGTCGGCAACAAGTTTCCGATGTTACTCATTAAGGCATCTTTATCTTTGAGCATAAAAAACATCATTAGTGGCACTAATATTAAATATATTAACAAAGCACCAATGTTAACTAGAGAAGCAAACGATATACTGATAATGTCTTCAGTAGCACCAACTAATTTAAGGTTTATGTCCCCCATAATATTTTCAATTTGTTCCGCTTGAATGAGTTCTGGGTAACTTTCAGGTAACGTCACTAACCAGCTTTGGATTTGCTGCCAGAAAACAGGGATTTCCTCAATAAAGTTGATACTCTGTTGTGAAACAGTAGGCAGTAGGCTCAGTGTGAGTGTGAATGTAAAACCGATAAAAAGAAACAAAATAACGGCTGTACTGATTGTTCTAGAAGCCCCTTTTTTAGTTAATATTGTGACAATACCATCAAGTAAATAGGCTAGTACTACAGCGATTAAAACAGGCATTAAAAAACCACCCCATACAACTAGAATAATACTAATTGAGAGGATAAAGATAAGTAACATCAATGCATCAGGATCTGAAAATTTCCGTTGATACCACTGTTCAATCATTGAAAACATGGTGCGTTGGTTCCTTTTTGGTTTTAACACCTATATAGTAAAGAAATAATCACTCAAGGACTAGATTTTTGTTCCGTAAAGGAACTTATCAAGTTTATTAGTATCGATACAATACACTTAAACAAGACGTTAGTAGATATTATTTTGATTATGTAATCTATAAAAATAATATCTACTAACACTGTTATTTTCGAAGTCACAAATTTGGGGAAACTTTTGCGTTTGCATGTCGCTTTTTTAGCATCATTAATTTATTGTGCATCCTCTTGTGTTGCAAGTGCACAAGTACTCAATAATAAAAACTCCTTACCTGAAATAGGGGTGGTCGCCGCTAATACCTTATCGCTGGATGAAGAAGTTGCGATTGGCAATATTTTTTATAGTCAGTTAAGAGGCCAAGCTGGGGTTCTTCAAGATCCAGTTATTAACCAATATGTTCAAGCCCTGGGCAATGAGATGGTTATACATGCTGAAAATACGAAATTCCCTTTCACCTTTTTTGTTATTAATAATTCTGCAATTAATGCTATGGCTTTTTATGGAGGGCATGTTGGGATCCATACCGGATTAGTTTTTCATGCTGATACTGAAGCAGAATTAGCGGCAGTAATTGGACATGAAATTGCTCATGTTACCCAACGCCACATTGTCCGCAAAAAACAAGCTATGGAGAAAACATCACCATTACAAGTCGCCTCAATGATTGGTGGTGCATTGTTAATGATGGCTTCTCCTCAGGCTGGATTAGCTTCAATATATGCGGGTCAAGCTGGTATGATGCAAAACGCAATTAATCATACACGGGCGCATGAGCGAGAAGCTGATAGGATTGGTATGAAAATTTTAGCTGAAGCAGGATTCGACCCTTTCGCTGCTGCTCGATTTTTTGGTAAAATGTTAGAGCAAAGTCGATGGGGCTCTACACCACCTGCTTTTTTACTCACTCACCCTCTCTCTCAAGAACGAGTTGCAGAAGCACGCAATCGCGCAGAGAATTTACCTAGTCAAAAACGTCCTAGTTCGAGAATGTTTCATCTGGTGAAAGCAAGAATACATGCACGTTACATGTTCTCTTCACAAGCTAGTTTAGCTTACTTCAACAATTCTAGCATTGCTAAACAATGGCCATCATATGCTTGGCAATATGGTTTAGCATTAGCTTATATGGGGGTTGAAAAATATACTGAAGCACAACAAATACTTGAACGCTTAGTCCAAACCGAACCTGAAAATTTTGCTTACTTAGATGCGCTTACAGATACTTATATTGGTCTATCAAATGTGACAAAAGCCATTCAATTATTACAACCACTTAATCAAAAAATACCCAATAACGCGGTGATTACACTAAATCTAGCGAACAGCTATATTGAGAATAAAGACTGGGACTTAGCTACTGAATTGCTTAAAGATTTCTTAATGGTAAATGATAAAAGTCTGTTAGGTTTTTCTCTCATTAGTGATGCTTACGCACGTTCTCAAGCACGCTTAGACATGCATCAAAACAAAGCTGAAATGTATGCACTGATGGCTATATACCCTAAAGCTATAGATGAACTCCAATATGCCTATAACTTTGCTGAAAGTTACTTGTTAAAACAACGGATCCGCGCTCGGATTTCACAATTCAGGGAAAGCCAAGAACGCATACAGAAGTTAGCGGGAAGCAGATAGGGAGATCTCTTTTTGAACTGCCTGAACAGCATCTAGTAACGAATTAAATGTTTGTTCGCCTAATAAAGGATTAGAGACATTTCGATTATAAACAATATAGGTTGCGGGTAAATATTGTGGTGCTGTGACTGGAAAGTTCTCACCTACATTGGCTAAAACTGGGAACTGTATATCGTATTTTTCTCGTAGTAGCTCAACTTCATCAACATCAAGTGGATCATAACTCACTGCAATAAAAACTATATCAGATTGTTTTTTTACCCATTGATTTAATTGATTTAGTTCAGGAATTTCTTTTAAACAAGGTGTACACCACTCAGCAAAATAATTAACAATCAGAACTTTTTGGTTAAGTTCTGACCATCTGTATCCTTGACCTTTAGAGTCATAGAAATCATATGTTTGGGCTTGATAAATACCAAAACCAAGAACCAAGCTAAGGATTCCAATTAAGGGGAATAAAAGTACATGCTTCTTCATTGTCGTTATGCTTTATCTAGTTTATATTGCTAATTGCACTTTAACACGAACCCTTTACAAAAGTTGAGTATTACCATGCCTGCATTTCGTTTATATCATAATCCACGTTGTTCAAAATCGAGACAAACACTCGCGTTATTGGCAGAACATAACATCAACGTTACACCTATTTTATACTTACAAGAAGGTTTAACAGAAATACAAATATTAACACTGCAGAAAAAATTGAAGTTATCTTCCCTACTGTCAATGATGCGACCAAAAGAACAAGAGTTTGTTGCACAGGGATTAAGCAAAACAAGTGATGAAGCATCCGTTATTAAGAGGATTATTAGCAGCTCCGAAACTGTTAGAGCGCCCTATCCTTGAAACTGAAGATGCAGCTGCTGTTGGTAGACCTCCTGAACAAGTGCTTGCTCTTATAAAACAAGGATAACACATGTCTTCATCATTTATCTTAGTGGCTTTTTACAGTGTACACGGTGGCACTCAATTATTAGCAGAAGCGCTAGCAAAAGGCATTGAATCTGTTGGAATGGAAGCAAGATTACGTCAAATCCCTCCGGTAACATCTAACCTAGATGAGCAAGTCAAAACAGTACCTGATACCGGAGCACCTTTTGTACAGTTAACTGATTTGGAAGGATGTGCTGGGCTAGCACTAGGTAGTCCTACTCGATTTGGTAACATGTCGGCGGCCGTCAAGTACTTTATTGATCAAACTTTGCCACAATGGCTAGCCGGAAGTTTGATTGATAAGCCTGCATCCGTATTTACATCTACAGGTTCAATGCATGGTGGACAGGAGTCGACGCTATTAAGTATGCAAATACCTTTATTGCATCACGGGATGTTAATTTGCGGATTACCCTATAGTGAAGCAGAATTACATAGTACACAGAGTGGTGGTACACCCTATGGACCTTCCCACTTAGCTGTAAACAAAACACCTACACTCAGTAATGAAGAAAAAACACTTGCATTTGCGCAGGGTAAAAGATTGGCTATTATAGCTAAAAAATTAGAGGCTCTATGATATGCATATTTCTCCCTATACTAGTACTATGCGCAAATTAGCATTAGTTGGTTTTATTGGTTTGTTAATTTGGTCCACAATTTGGCAATTTTTTTTAGTTGCTGATCAGACTTATTCCACAGCATTTATTTTTATATTTTATATATTGCCTTTACTTTTTCCGGCAAAAGGGATTCTTCAAGGGAAACCTTATACACATGCATGGGCGAGTTTTCTTGTGCTATATTATATGATGCATGCGATTACAGTCTGGTACGCTGTACCTGAACAATGGCTTTATGCTTTAATCGAGTTATTTCTTGCCATCTTTATGTTTGTGGGCTGCAGTGGTTACGCGAGACTAAAAGGAAGAGAGACTGGGAGTGCGCTTCCCAAATTAAAAGATGTAATGGAAGCTGAAAAACAACGATTTGAGGGTAAATAATATGTTTAAAAATTTGCTTTTTACAACTGTAGTAGTTTTTACCTTATCTGCATGTGGAGGCGGAGGCTCATCTACAAACACTCCTTCTAATAATCCAACTATACCATCTCCCCCTAGCACCAATAATTTTGCACCACTTGCCGAAGAGAATGGCCTCGCAATATATGGTGACGCTGAGTATGTAGCTAACAGTAACGGCGGATTAGCTTTAGTCCCAGTATCTGGTGCAAAACTAAAAGACGTGACTTGGCGCCAAACTTCCGGTGCGTCCATTGATTTAATTTCTCCACACACTCCTACTACCGGTTTTATTATTCCACAAGCTGGCTCTTACAGTTTCACGGTCAGTGCTAAAGTGTGTAGTACGGATAAAGATAATTCCTGCTCAACCGCACCTGTAGTCAGTAATGTGTCATTTTCAGCAAGTAACAGTACACAATTAGCTAATATTCGTATGGCTCACAGTGCCGTAGAGCAAGGCCGTGTATCGTTTCGTATTGATGCTTCAAGCGGTTTAAGTGTGAATTCAGCCCAATGGTCTGTTGCAGGTAAAAGCGATACCAATGCACCTGACATAACGTTCGAAGTACAAGACAACCGAGTATTTTTCGCCGCACCAGAAGTGTCTCGAGATACCGTATTTAAGCTTAACGCTGATATAGAGCTAAGTAATGGAACGACAACAAACGAATCAGTTCTTTTAGGTGTCCGTAATGCCGATATAGATGAAGAAAATGGTTATTTTCCTCGATATTCTGACAATATTGTCACCGAAAATATGTTTCCATACAACGCAGACTCTCCTTATGCAGATGATTTACAAGTCTGTATATACAGTAATATCTTAAACGACTCTTGTCGTTTTAGTCGTCTACCCTTGATTGGCATGGAAAATATGGACCCTAGCGTCGACGATATTTTAGACCGTACGCTAGTATCGCATCCTTGGATGGGCGAACGTTTCAAACAATATTTAGAAAGCTCAGCCGTTGGACCTGATATGTTGCGTCTACTTAGAGGTGTTACCGGAATCGTCATTTCTTATGAGGTTCGCCCATCATTTTATTGGTCAGCAACAGGTGCAATTTACTTAGATGCCGATAATTTTTGGTTAACCCCACTTGAGCGCGATACTTTGAACGAAGCACCGGATTATCGAGCAGGTTTTGGCTCCGATTTACAATTTATTGTGCCTTGGCGCTATGTTAAGAATAACGATTATTATCCAGCTGGTTCTTATGCTATTGCTGATAGACGCACTCGTTCATTTGCTGATTTAGAAGCTGATATTTCTTGGCTTATGTACCATGAACTAGGCCACGCAAATGACTTTTTCCCACCTAGCACTTGGTCTTCTTTGTCGACATCACTGAGTCCATTAGCGGCGATAAACAGAAGTTCACAGAATCCCGATTCAGATTTACTAGCACAACAACTACCTTTGCGTTCCGACGAGCTCAAAGCATTTGCTAGAGTAAATTTCGGTGGTGACGATGCCACACAAGCCCAACAAGATACCACTGCGCAAACTATCGCCAACCTGTTCTCAAGTGATGTTGCAACATCTTTTTACGCGTTTTATACCACACGTGAAGATTACGCATTGTTATTCGAAAAATTTATGATGAAATATCGACTTGATGCAGACTCTGACATTGCTGTCCTTGCCAGTAGAGATGTTGACCCAAGCTTGCGTGTTGTTTGGGGGCAACGTAATCGCTTTAATGATACCGCATTACAAGATAGAGTTTTATTCGCTGTCGAAAGGATCCTACCAGAGTTAAATGGTGCAGCCATTCAACAAAACTTACCTAGCCCGATATTTATGGATACGACCGCTGATTGGTTCGATAATATTAATATCAGTGGTACTAATAAGGCAGCTAAACGAGTAAATATGAGCTCAGTACAACGAGACCAGCGTTTGCGCAAAGATTTGTTACAAAAACATCAACACTAGTCGTGAGCAGTCAATTGGGCGAACCAATCCTTTATCAATGGAATTGTGATCGCCTTTTTGTGGCTAAGCGCATGCATATCAATCTCATCAATGTAAGACTTCAAGGTTTTAATATCACGAGGAAAGTGGTTCAGTAGATAGGTCAATGATTGATCTTGAAATTTGACTTGTTTCGACTCGATATATTGACTTAAAGCTCCCTGTATTTGCGTGTCATCCAAAGGTGCCAAGTGATAAGTTTCACCCCAAACAAGGCGGGAGCGAAGATCTGGTAAGGTAAAATTTTGATCATCGTATCTTTTTTTGCTGGTAAGAATAATACTATGACCTTGCTCTAATACTCTATTAATCAAATCAAAAAGCGCAAATTGCCAATGAGGATTAGGTAATAGGCTATCGACATTATCAATACAGATAAGATGATTCGACTCCAAACCATTTAACACTTCTGTGGCGTCACCCGGTTCTTGAAAAAATGGTGCTAACGTTGCTGCATCCAGAAACATAAAGGGGTAATCAGCCGGTTGAGCCAGACATACAGCATTCAACAAATGAGATTTTCCAGAGCCTGTTGGTCCAGATATAAAAACAATAGGTATATTGGTAGCATGGATATTCTCTAAGGTATGACACACAGGAATATCTGAACCCACGACGAAGCTTGCAAAATCTTGCTTGGGTGAAACGTTTATCGACAAAGGGAGTTGCATAACTGCGACCATCAGATATTAGGTGTTAACACTACTGCAAAGTATAACGATTATGGCATACGATTGAAATAAAGATGTGGAATGGTCTCTGGTATAGACACCTCATTTTGCCTGGTTAGCCGAGATAAGCTTGCTGGTGCGTTGATATTTGTTAGTTTCTCTGTTTCGTTATCCAAGCTTAATATTTGGGCGTTCTGTTGGATTATCTTGGCTAATAGCTCTGGCTGACCTAGCAATGAAACACGAAAAGTAGAACGTGCACCTACTTGTGAATCTAATGCAATTCGTTCAACGATATTGAGTCCTTGTAGATAGGCTTTCACTCTAGCAAGATCAGTCAGCGAACGCATATTATCGATTGTTATCAGAGTTTTAATTTGTGCGTTGTTAGCAAACAATGAGGTATCAATTGCATATTCTTGAGCAAACATTTCGGCATAATCATTAATAAAATTTGACATGGCATCTTGTTCATTTGCAGCGGTGTAGGTTCCCAACTTCAATATTTTTTCTGTTTTAATAAAAGAATCAAGCTGCCAATTTAAGTCTTGATTGACATAAAGTTTCAGGGCAACGACATAATCCGGAGAATAACGCGCTGAACCTTCAAAAATAACATCAACAAATTGTCCCCAAATGTCAATCTCAGTGACTTGACTGAGATCAGTTAAGTCATATAAAGGCAAGGTAACTTGCAGGCCTCGACGATCAAAAGCTTGGTATAACATGTCATGGTAACGACTAGTATTGGCATCATCGATAAGGAAACGCTTTGAACGGGAAGGCTCGTCAACAATCATCCAAACTAAAGTATCAGGACGAGTATCACTCATCAGTGGCAATGCATTACGCTTCAGCCAGGTTTGTAGTTTAGACTCGTTAAATTCAACTTCTATAGTTAAGGTATCACCAGCGATAAAACGTGTAGCCTCCACATATGCCCTACTTTTCTTTAGTAGTACTTGCACTTCTGGCTCTTGCAAAATATTTTTACTACCAGACATTTTTACAAGCACGTTTTGTAATGCATTTTTTATGGCTATATTTTGTGCACTTGAAGATTGGTTAACAATGGGGACTTGAGAGAAGTTTAAAGGGGTGTAAATAGACGCCAAAGCACTATTTGGTAGAAAAAAAAACCAAACAATCAACATTTTAATTGCTTTGAGTATAACAGTTCTATTCAACTGATAATCCTTGCTCGACAGATCTACACAACTTTATAGTGATATTGTTATGTATTTCAACGTATAATGCACGTGTTTATTTTATATGAAAGAGAGCAAATGTGAGCAAACCATCCCCTTCCCTAAGTTATAAAGATGCTGGAGTCGACATTGATGCCGGCAATGAATTAGTTGAGCGTATTAAATCGGTAACTAAGAAAACTCATCGCCCAGAAGTTAAAGGTGGTTTAGGTGGTTTCGGTGCACTGTGCTCATTACCAACGAAATACCAGAACCCGTTATTAGTATCTGGTACCGATGGTGTGGGTACCAAGTTGCGCTTGGCAATGGACTGTAATGAACACAGTGGAATCGGCATTGACCTAGTCGCAATGTGTGTTAACGATTTGATTGTGCAAGGTGCAGAACCTTTATTCTTTTTAGATTATTATGCAACTGGCAAATTGGATGTAGATGTTGCAGTCGATGTGGTTTCTGGCATTGGCAAAGGCTGCGAAATTTCAGGCTGTGCTCTAATTGGAGGCGAAACTGCTGAAATGCCGGGTATGTATCATGGTGGAGATTACGATGTTGCTGGTTTTTGTGTAGGTGTTGTCGAAGCTGATGATGTGATTGATGGTTCTCAAGTGAAAGATGGTGATGCTTTAATTGCTCTTGCATCTTCTGGTCCTCACTCAAATGGCTTTTCTTTAATTCGCAAGATAATTGAGGTATCTGAAGCTGATATATCTAAAGACTTAAATGGTAAACCAATTCAAGAACACTTACTCGAACCAACTCGTATATATGTGAAAAACACACTGAAACTATTAGAAAGCGTTAAAGTTTCCGCTATTTCGCACATCACAGGCGGTGGTTTCTGGGAAAATATTCCTCGTGTATTACCTGATAATCTTCAGGCAAATATTGATAAATCCACGTGGACTTGGCCATCTATTTTCTCTTGGTTACAAGAGCAAGGAAATGTGACTGAGCATGAGATGTATAGAACGTTTAACTGTGGAGTTGGCTTAATTTTAGCGCTGCCACAAGAATCAGTCGAAGAAGCCTTAACGATCTTGAATGATTTGGGTGAGGAAGCTTGGCAAATTGGTACAATTGCAACGAAAACTGGCTCAGAGTCAGTGGTTATGAGTCGTTAAGTGTGAAGATAGCAGTTTTAGTATCCGGTAACGGTTCAAACCTTCAAAGTATTATTGATCACGTTACCCAAGGAAAAATTTCTGGTGAAATCTGTCTTGTATTATCTAATGTCGTGGGCGCTTATGGTTTAGAGCGCGCACAACAGGCAGGGATCTGCATAGAAGTATTAGCAAGTAAAGATTCCGGCTTATCTCGAGATGAATATGATGTTGAATTAGACAATATTCTCAATAAGTACCAACCTGATCTAATTGTCTTAGCCGGTTTTATGCGTATTTTGTCATATGCTTTTGTGAAGAAATACGAGGGTAAAATGGTTAACATCCACCCTTCTTTATTACCCAAGTATAAAGGATTACATACGCATAAACGTGCTTTAGAAAATAAAGACATCGAGCATGGAGTTTCAGTGCATTTTGTTACAGCAGAACTCGATGGTGGTCCAGTTATTTTACAAGCCAAAGTTCCTATCTTTGCAGATGATGATGAAACATTACTTGCAGAACGAGTCCAGCAACAAGAGCATGTTATTTATCCATTGGTTGTAAAATGGTTTGTTGAGAAACGTCTCACAATGTTAGATGGTGGTGCATTCCTTGATGGCAAACTATTACCTACAAACGGCTATGCTGCTGAAGAATAGAATACATAAGGGCTATTTTGTGTTTTGTAATGAAGAGTGAGCAACATTTAATAAACGTATTTAGATGTAACAATAATTGAGGTATTGATTGATAATAAAGTACAATTACGATACCTCAATATTAAAATTCAAACTATGATGCGCAACAATGACAACTTATTTTCACAACCTATAACGGATATTTCGGACTTTTCTTTTGATCAAAATGTAGCGCAAGTCTTCCCAGATATGATTAATCGGTCTATTCCAGGCTATCCACTCATGATTGATAATATTGGGTACTTATCTGAACAATACGCTCAAGATAACAGTGCAATATACGATCTTGGCTGCGCCACGGGTATCGCTACTCTTAGTATTGCAAAACAACTGACTAAAAAGTGCCCTATTATCGGAATTGATAACTCAGCATCAATGGTTGAAAAATGCACCCAGCACCTTGCCCAATATAATCATGGCGCAGACGTAACTATTTGCCTTGACGACATAACATTAACCGAGTTAGTCCCGGCCAGTGTTATAGTCATGAATTTCACTTTACAGTTCTTAGCACCAGAACAACGAAAATGTATGCTTGAAAAAATATATGAAGCATTATTGCCTGGTGGGATTTTAATTTTATCAGAGAAATTCAAAGAGGAAGACACATTTACTAATAATGCGTTGATAGATTTACATCATCATTTTAAAAAAAATAATGGCTATAGTGATCTTGAAATAAGCCAAAAAAGAACTGCATTAGAAAATGTTATGAAAACTGATTCAATGGCAACGCATTATCAAAGATTATCAGCTACTGGTTTTTCACATATAACAACATGGTTTAGCTGTTTTAATTTTATGTCCCTGATTGCCTATAAAGAGTAAAAATATGCATCCCCATTTTAAGCAATGTTTACAGCAATTAATCGATTCTCCAATAGATAATTGGTTAGCTCACTTACCTATTGAATTTGCCAAATGGGAAAAACATCAAAAACACGGAGACTGGCAAAAATGGCAAAAATTACTTAACAAATTTCCTTTAGTAGATTCGCCTCAATGGCAAGTTTTAGATGGTACTGTCACCTTCTCCCCCGAATTAGTTCAGTCATCTCCTGTCTTGACTGGTTTACTCAAACAATTTATGCCTTGGCGTAAGGGACCTTTTAATATTGCAGGTGTCACAATAGATACCGAATGGCGCTCTGATTTCAAATGGAACCGATTATTACCTCATATCAGTCCGCTTAAAGATCGTTATGTTCTTGATGTAGGCTGTGGCAGTGGCTATCACTTATGGCGCATGCTTGAGCAAGAAGCCAAAATGGTTATTGGCGTTGACCCTTCCCCCTTATTTTTCATGCAAAGTTTAATAACACAACGATATGCCCCACCGGTTCCTCTATATTTTCTACCTTTAGGCGTTGAGGATTTACCAGCCGCTCAAGCTTTTGATTCTGTATTTTCTATGGGAGTTTTTTATCATCGCCGCGATCCAATGACATTTTTACAGCAACTTAAACAACAATTGCGCAAAGGAGGTGAATTAGTGTTAGAAACACTTGTCGTCGATGGTGACGAAAATACAGTACTACTACCTCAAGATAGATATGCTCAGATGCGCAACGTTTGGTTTCTTCCTAGTGTTCCAGCTCTTGAACTTTGGTTACATAGAGCTGGGTTTTCTGATATCCGAACTGTTGATGTTGACCAAACGTCAATAGCAGAACAAAGAAAAACGGAATGGATAGAAGGACACTCTTTAGCTGATTTTCTCGATCCGACCGATGATAACTTTACTATAGAAGGCTACCCATCTCCGAAACGGGCAGTTTTTATTGCTACAAAGTGAGTTAAATACATAAATTCTAATTTGGCACAATGCTTGAAACATTTTAAGTATTCGTATTCAAGCAGTCGCCATTTATGTCTCAATATTTAGACTTTATTTCTAAAAACAAATTAGATAACAATTACTTATCTTATGCAGAACATTGGTTTAGCCCTGCATTAAAAAACGTCTTGTTGCACCAAAAAGGTTCATCTCCTTTCTTTTTAGGTATTAATGGTGCTCAAGGCTCTGGTAAAAGTACTTTAGCCGAATGGCTTAAAGTAACCATAGAGTCAACTAGTTCATTAAGTGTTGTTATTGTGTCTTTAGATGACTTTTACCTGAGTAAACTAGCCCGCCGAACTCTTGCAGCTGAAATCCACCCTCTGTTAAAAACACGGGGGGTTCCTGGTACACATGATCTTAAACATGCGCTAGCTGTTTTTGCAGCATTAAAAAATGGTTTGCCATGTAAGATACCACGTTTTAATAAACTTCTAGATGATATTGCGCCGCAAGAAGAATGGCAGAATATTGCAGCTCCTGTTGATATCGTTATATTTGAAGGCTGGTGTATTGGTTGTCCCCCCCAGTTTTATCACCAATTACATAAAGATGTAAACAAATTAGAAAGCCAATTTGATAGTACTAAAGAGTGGCGAACCTTTGCTAATGAGCAACTAAAAGCGTACCAATCTTGGTTTGCATATATAAATCATTTATGGATGTTGCAAGCCCCATCTTTTGCTTCTATTTTTGCATGGAGAAAACAACAAGAAGAATTGTTGGCCGCCAATGCGCCAGAACAAAATTTTATGAACGATGAGCAACTAGCATATTTCATTCAGCATTATCAAAGGTTAACTGAACACAGTCTACTTTACACTCCCCAGTATGCTCAGGAAATTTACCTCTTAGATGATAATAGACAAATCATTTCTCATGAGAGTAAATCGTAATGAAAATAATTTATACCGATTTAGATGGCACTTTATTAGATCATAATACCTACAGTTTTGCAGCTGCTTTACCGGCAATAAACCAGTGCCTTATGACCAATATCCCTGTCATATTTAATACCAGTAAAACGTTTAAAGAAGCACAATACTTACAAGAACAATTGCATTTAAAAAGCCCTTTTATCGTAGAAAATGGGGCTGCAGTTTACATACCTAAGACATTTGCCCGTGAAATAGGGATCGAGCTTGACGCATGTATAAAAACATACGATTGCTTAGAGACAACTGACTACATAATCAAAGTATTTGCAAAACCTAATACCCATTGGCAAAGCATTTTAGCTGATATGCCTCATTGGCATTCATCATTTAAAGCCTTATCAAAAATATCTACGGATGAACTGATTAAACTAACAGGCTTGCATCAGACGCAAGCTAAAAGTGCGCAACAAAGACAGTATGGTGAACCATTATTTTGGTTGGGTACTGATAGTGAAAAACAGTTATTTATAAAAGAAATTAAAAACCATGGTGCGGTACCAATACAAGGTGGCCGCTTTTTACATATCAATGGGAACACCGATAAAGGTCAAGCGCAACAATGGCTGACAGCACTATTAAAATCAGTATGTAGTGGACTGATCCAAACAATCGGTCTTGGGGATGGTATGAATGACATTCCGCTACTCGAAAATTCGGATATAGCAGTGCAAATTAAATCTCCTGCTTATGATTATCCGCCGCTAAATAAAACAACTAACATCATTAAAACTAAACTAGAAGGTCCGGCTGGATGGAACCACGCAATTTTAGAGTTGTGTACAAAATGATTAAACTTAAGGAATCTTATGACTGATTTTTACCAAAACGGCATTATTACAACATTACATAATTTAGATGAACGTCCTATAGAAGAAATGGAAGCCGATTTACTTAAATTTAGTAAATCTCGACCCATGGCTCTTATCCTACCATCTTTATACAGTGAGTTAGAGGGCGTTGCATTACCAAATATTCTCAAAGAACTTGCAGCAGTACCCTACCTTAGCCAAGTTGTAATAGGCTTAGATAGAGCATCACAAGCAGAGTTTCAAAAAGCGAAAACATTCTTCAGTCAATTACCACAGCATCATAGGATATTGTGGAATGACGGTCCAAGGTTACAAGCATTGGATAAAGAACTACAAGCGTTAAATTTAGCACCGAATGAATTAGGCAAAGGCCGAAACGTATGGTATTGCATGGGTTATGTTTTAGCATCTAACAAGGCAGAATCAGTCGCCTTGCACGATTGTGATATTTTAACTTATGACCGTTCTTTACTTGCTCGATTAATTTACCCTGTTGCTAATCCACAATTTAACTATGAGTTCTGTAAAGGTTTTTATGCGCGTGTCGCTGATGGTAAAATAAATGGCCGAGTATCTCGCCTGTTAGTTACGCCTCTACTTAGAGCACTAAAACGTACTTTAGGTGATAATGAATATATCGAATTCATGGATTCATTTCGTTACCCGTTAGCCGGTGAGTTTTCATTTAGACGTGATGTTTTAAATGATATTCGGATCCCTTCTGACTGGGGTCTAGAAATCGGTGTCTTATCTGAAATGCATCGTAATTATGCAAATAATCGTTTGTGTCAAGCTGACATTGCACGCTTTTATGACCATAAACATCAAGACTTGTCGTTAAAAAACGACCAAGGCGGTTTATCTAAAATGTCAATTGATATTACTAAGGCTTTATTTAGAAAACTAGCGACACAGGGACATACCTTTAGTACCGAAATGTTTCGTTCAATCAAAGCCACTTACTTCAGAATAGCCTTAGATTTTATTGAAACCTACCATAATGATGCAATTATGAATGGCCTTACGTTAGATATTCATAGTGAGGAAAAAGCCGTCGAAATGTTTGCTCAAAACATTATGAAAGCCGGGCAGAGCTTTTTAGATAACCCTATGGAAACCCCTTTTATCCCAAGTTGGAACCGTGTTGTAAGTGCGCGCCCAACGATTCTTGATGAGCTTAAAGAAGCCGTAGAGTTAGACCATAAAGAATTTATGGGATTATAAAACAATGAACAGCACCTCAATCACTGGTGCTAGAGCTATATAGGGTACAAATATGAATAATGTTTCCTTAAAAGAACAAGTAACACATTATCTCAGTCTCGTATATGACTTTGATATGTTACAAAAACAAAACTATCAATCGCACGAAGAATTTGCTGACGATTTACTGACAGCAATGCAATTAAGTCCAGCGCAACAGAAAAATAGCCCAGCACCTCACCAAAACCACTGGGATGAAACTCGTTCAGTTCTTATTACCTATGCCGACTCTTTACTCGAGAAACACAGTAAACCTTTACATACCCTCCGCGACTTTGTGCATCGCTATTGTCGGGATAATATTTCTGATATTCATATATTACCGTTTTATCCATATAGTTCTGACGATGGTTTTTCAGTGATTAACTATACCAGTGTTAATGATGCACATGGTGAATGGAGCGATATTCACGCCCTTGCACAATTAAAAAACTTAATGTTTGATTTGGTTATCAATCATTGTTCATCTCGTTCTCAATGGTTTCAAGAGTTTATTAACGGTGAAGGTCAAGGACAGAATATGTTTTATACAGCTGAACCTGAGGATGATTATTCGGCGGTGACAAGACCGCGAACTAGTCCTTTACTACGAAGTACAGCCACAGCTGTTGGTGAAAAGCATGTGTGGTGTACTTTTTCACATGATCAAGTGGATTTCGATTTTACTCATCCAGTAGTTGTACTGGAATTTGCGAAAATAATCGCATTCTATTTAGCCAATGGCGCACGTTTATTCAGGTTAGATGCCGTTGCTTTTTTATGGAAAGAGCTTGGTACTTCATGCATCAACCATCCCAATACGCATACCATTATAAAAATATATCGCTTGTTGATTGAGCATGCTTGTCATGAAGCCATAGTAATTACAGAAACCAATATCCCCAATCACGAAAATTTACAATACTTTGGCAATGCTAACGAAGCCCATGCTATTTATAACTTTGCCCTGCCTCCTATGTTATTGCACACGTTAATGTCTGGAGACAGCTCTGCTATTACACGCTGGCAAATGGCGATGCCTCCAGCACAGAACGGGACAACGTATTTTAATTTTATTGCATCACATGATGGTATTGGACTACGACCGGTTGAAAACTTGCTTAGTCAGGCACAAAAAGATGCTTTGATATTATCCTGTCAATCTCAAGATGCCCGAATAAATTGGCGTACATTACCAGATGGTTCACAAAGTGCTTATGAGATTAATATAGCTTTGTTTTCTGCTTGTGGTGTTACGCATGCCGGAAGTGATGCATGGCAAATAGAGAGATTTATTTGTGCACACTCTATTATGCTTGGGCTTGAGGGGATCCCAGGTATCTATATTCATAGTTTACTAGGCACACCAAACGATTTAGCTCGTGCAGAAAACTCAGGGCAAAATCGGTGTATAAACCGACATCAATGGGACTTCTCACAGTTAACGACAGAATTATCTAACCCAAGTTCAAGCCATCACCTTGTTTACACTCAAATAGATAAACTTTTACGTATACGGAGCAAACAGAAGGCTTTTCACCCTAATGCAACACAATTTACTCTACAGCTTGGAAAGGACATTTTTGGTTTTTGGCGACAAAGCATCGATCGTCAGCAAAGTATATTTTGTATCAGTAATATTACCAACAAGACACAGACAGTAAATATACAAGATATAAATTTGGTCAATACACAAAACTGGTTTGATTTACTTTCTGATAAAACATTAGATGAAAAAGATATCAATATTCAACTAATGCCTTACCAGACAGTATGGATCACGAATCGCTAAGTTTATGTGTAGTTAATTTAGGTTAAACGTCTAAGTAAACTGGAGGTATCTTGTCTACCTCCAGCCATTTTTTGTACATCTGCATAATACTGATCAACCAGTGCTGTTAGCGCTAAAGTTGCACCGTTTGTGCGCGCTGCATCCAGTGCAATCCCCAAATCTTTACGCATCCAATCGACTGCAAAACCAAAATCATATTGGCCTTCAATCATTGTCTTAGCACGATTTTCCATTTGCCAAGATTGGGCTGCTCCTTGACTAATTACATCGATAACTTTGTTACGATCCAGACCTGCTTTTTCACCGAAGTGTAATGCTTCTGCCAGCCCTTGAACAATTCCTGCTATACAAATTTGGTTCATCATTTTTGCTAACTGACCGGCCCCTACAGCGCCAATCAGTTGATACTGTTTAGCATATGCGCATAACACAGATTCCGCACGCTTGAAGTCATCCTCTGTTCCCCCACACATTACGGTTAAAACACCGTTCTCCGCACCAGCTTGACCACCTGAAACGGGCGCATCAACAAATCCGATACCTTGTTGGTTAGCTGCCATGGCAAGCTCTTTTGCAAGTTCTTCTGAAGCTGTAGTGTGATCGATGATTAAAGCTCCTTCAGCAGCACCAGCTAACACCCCGTGCTCACCAAAAACAACGCTGCGCACATCATCATCATTACCCAAACACATACAAATAAAATCAGCATCGGCAACTGCTAAATGTGGAGTCGGAGCCAATTTCCCCCTAAATTCTTGTACCCAACTTTCAGCTTTTGTAGCAGTACGATTATAAACAGTGACTGAATGACCTGCTTTGACTAAATGACCTGCCATGGGATAGCCCATAACACCAAGACCTAAAAATGTAATATTTATACTCATAATGCTCTTTATTTAAACTTTAAATCCCATATACAAGTAATAATACCAGTTAACATAATGAAAAACATAAGGCAGAAAAAAAATGACAACAATTTACGATTTCACTATGCCTCTCGCCACTGGTGAGCAGCATGATTTTGCACAATGTAAAGATAAAGTTTTATTAATTGTTAATACTGCAAGTAAATGTGGGTTTACTCCACAATATGACGGTTTACAAGCATTACAGGATGAATATTCTTCCCAAGGATTCTCTGTTTTAGGTTTTCCGTGTGATCAATTTGGTAAACAGGAGCCAGGAAGCGATCCGGAAATTGTAGAATTTTGCACCACTCGTTTTAGCGTAAACTTCCCCCTATTTAGTAAGATTGAAGTTAATGGAGACAATGCAGCTCCCTTGTATAAATTTATGAAAAACTCTGCTAAAGGTATTTTTGGTTCGGAAGGCATAAAGTGGAATTTCACAAAGTTCTTAGTTAATAAGTCAGGAGAAGTCGTAAAACGTTATGCACCAACGACAAAGCCTGAACAGATACGTAAAGACATCGAAAAGCTATTAGCAGATTAATTTTTCTTTCGCACGATAATATGGAAGTACCTACCCAGAAACTTATATGGCTCTAATACACCGTACTTCTTTTCAGCGGCTAATAGTTCGGCATATTTATCTTCTTGCTGGTCTAAGTGCCGCATATTATCGTGAACACAACGAATACCTGCGGTTTGCAATAACTCTAAGTCTTTCTGGCCATCTAACCATTTTAACACCCGGTGGTAACTAACAGGGGCTTGCGGGTTAAGTTTAACCTTACTCTTTGTTTTCAATCCTCTGGCAACATAATCAAAGTTACCATAAACCATATTAGTATAACGATGCGCCTCTTCAGAAAAAAATGAAAGTGAAATGACACCATGTGTTGCGCAAAGATCTTTAATTTTATCAAGTGTAGCTATAGGATTTTTGACCCATTCCAACATGGCATGACAAACAACTAAATCGTATGTTTCGGAAATATCCATGAAACTTGCAACTCGAAAGTTACAGTTATTTAAAGATGGATTTTGCTGGTTTTGTTTAATACTTTCTTCTGAAATATCAATACCTAACGGAGTTGCTCCAAAAACACTTAGAGATTGACACATATGCCCTAACCCACAGCCCACATCAATAACACGTTTACTTTTTAAATCTACAAGAACATTGTTGGCTTCTAGATGATGAATAAGTAACTCATGGCGTAAACGACCTTTAGTTGTACCGTAGATGTTATTAGCAAATTTACCACTGATACCATCAAAATTGCGATCATAAGTCATTATGCGGGGTTATCTATATCAATAAATTCAACATCCATTGAAAATTCACGGGCAATATACTCTCCTAATGCTTTAACCCCGTAGCGTTCCGTTGCGTGATGACCAGCAGCAATAAATCCAATATCATTTTCCCTAGCAAAGTGAATAGTTTGTTCTGAAACTTCACCAGTAAGAAATACGTCAGCTCCAGATTCTGCAGCTTGTTCAATGTAGTTTTGCCCACCTCCAGTACAGAGTGCGATTTTTTGTACCATTAGGTCACTAGAACCCTCAAACAATGGTGTTCGATTTAATAGTGATGAGATATTTTTTACAATATGCAATAGGGGCTGTGGCGTTGCTAGCTCTCCCATTTTAACTATTCCTTTGGGAGAAACAGGTAAATCAGTAACGTTTTCTAGTTCTAATAATTTTGCAAGTTGAGCATTATTCCCTAATTCGTGATGAACATCTAATGGTAAATGATAAGCCACTAAACTAATATTATTTGTTAACAATGACCTTATACGACGTTGCTTCATGCCGGTAATTGTAAGTGTCTCACCTTTCCAAAAATAACCATGATGAACTAATAACATATCAGANCCATTGGCAATTGCAGCATCAATTAAAGCCTGAGATGCCGTCACACCTGTGGTTATTTTTTGTACACTTTGNGCACCTTCAATTTGCAGCCCATTAGGACAATAATCTTGGATTAAATCGCTTGAAAGGTACGAGTTCAGAGTGCTAACTAATTCATCACGTTGCATACATTATTAACTCAAAATAGTAGAATTAGACAATTTTAACAAAAAGAGTTATAAAACTCATATAAATTAACATTTATTGAAGGTTAAAAAATTCTTATGAGTAAATTAGACAAAGAGCAGGTTATCGAACAGTTTACCCAAGCATATACTTCAGCTAATGGAAAAGCACCAACTATCGAAGCGAAAGGTGGTTGGTACAGTGTTGATGGCGGCAAAAATCTACGTTTAGCAGCTTTGGCAGAAATGGCGGCTGAATTATCGGCTTCAGGTGGAAAAGCTACATCCGTAGAAAAAGCACCTGCAAAAAAGAAAACTTCGACGCCCAAGAAAACATCTTCAAAAGTAACAAAAACTGCTAAGAAGTCAAACTTTTCAGTAAAAGATTGGTGGCAGGAAAATGTATTAAATTCTGCACCAGGTAGTCGTCCCCCGCGCTAGTCTTAACAATCTTTTTCAATAAAAAAAGCCTTCTCGAAATGTATTTTCTTATTAGAAATTTATATCAAGAAGGCTTATTTTTGTTTTTAAATATCGTTTTTATTTAAAGTTATGTTTTATTTTTTAAGCTTGAATCAATAATTTGGTTTGATGGAACCTGATAAAACCTTATTAAATATACGTAACAAAGCACCTTCAGCAGCAA
>P_2C_Liq_1_UnCtyDRAFT_1000027_pt1 | contig 54706 bp, 61 predicted proteins | sample Pon2CUnioCityCA_2_FD_10234 | JGI IMG/M metagenome (IMG submission 10234) | reverse complement strand
GCTCGGCCCGCGCATCCTGCGCAGCGACACCGCGCCCGTTGCGGCGCTGGCGGTCATTCAGACGGTTATTGGGGATCTGGGGTAGGGAGCCGACCCGGTGCTCATTCGGATAAATCGGGCGGCTCTCGCATGGACTCGCGTTGCGGAACGTCCAGCTCCACGCCACCCAGCGGCTCGATACGGGCGCGGATCGTCTCGTAAAGCGATCCCGCCTCGGCATTGTCGCTGGTCTGGGCGATCCGCAGGATGTCCCGCGACTCATTCTCCATCACGCACTCCGATATCCAGCCAACTGGCTCAAGTTATCCTCTGATGCGGATGCCAGCAAGGCGCTGGCGACGCACTCGCAGTGATGGCTTATACTGCGCGCTCTCAGAAGGAGTGCCCGCTATGCCCTACCGCCTCGGCGTTGTCATGGATCCCATTCAGGGGATCACCCCGTACAAGGACACCACGCTCGCCATGCTGCTCGAAGCCCAGCGGCGCGGCTGGACGATCCATTACTACACCCTGGCCGACCTGTCGCTGCGCGACGGGGTTGCCTACGGTGACGGGACGCAGCTGGAAGTGCGCGATGACAACCACGACTGGTTCAGCCTTGGCGAGCGCCAGGAAGCGCCCCTGGACCAGCTCGATGCGCTGCTCATGCGCAAGGATCCGCCGGTGGACAGCGCCTTTGTCTATGCCACCCAGATCCTCGAGGTCGCCGAGCGCGCCGGTGTAAAGGTCGTCAATCGGCCCGCGGGGCTGCGCAATGTCCAGGAAAAGCTCGCCATTGCAATGTTCCCGCAATGCTGCACGCCCACCGTTGTTGAAATGAAGGCGGGTCCGCTGCGGGCGTTCATCGACGCCCAGGGTCAGGCGGTCCTCAAGCCGCTCCACGGCATGGGCGGCGAAGCCATCTTTGTGGTGCAGGCCGGTGACCCGAACACCAGCGTCATCATTGAGCAGCTCTCCGAGCGTGGCACGCGCTACGTCATGGCGCAGCGCTATCTGCCCGAGATCAGTGACGGCGATCGCCGCATTCTGGTCATCGATGGCCAGCCCGTTGACTATGCCCTGGCACGGCTGCCCGCCGCCGGCGAGAGCCGTGGCAATCTGGCCGCCGGCGGTCGCGGCGTGGCCCGCCCGCTGACCGATCGCGAACGCTGGATTGTCGAGCAGGTCAAGCCACTGCTTGCCGAGCAGGGCATCCTGTTTGCCGGTCTGGATGTGATCGGCGGTTATCTCACCGAGATCAATGTCACCAGCCCCACCTGCGTGCGCGAGATCGACGCCCAGCAGCAGACCTGCATCGCCGGCGAGCTGTTCGCTGCCATCGAGCGCGCACTGCCGGCCGCGTCCTGACCCGGCATGGAGGATGCCGCCCGGGTCCGTGATCGCCTGATCATGGCGATTCTCATTTCGGCGGTGATCCATCTGATCGTGATTCTGGGGCCGCTCGGGCCCACCCCGCGGACGCCCGCGCCGCTGCCCGACGACCGCCCTCTGGCCCTTGACGTCCAGCCGTCGCGCTCGGCCGACGCGCCGTCACTGCGCCTGATGGCCGGGGACGGGCCCCCGAGCGAATCCGCCCCGTCGCCCGCCGATCCCGCCCCGCGGGCCATCGACGGCACCGAGGAGGACGCCGCCAGGGCGCGTTATCTGCGCGACTGGATTGTGCACACCGAGACCCTCGGCAACCGCGCCTATCCGGCTGAGCTCATCAACGCCGACATCCGGGGCCGAGTGGTGATGGCGATTACGCTGACTGCCGATGGCTCGGTCGGCGAGGCGCGCATTGTCGGTGGCAGCGACAACCCGGTCCTGCGCCGGGCCGCGCAATCGCTGGTCCGAGCCGCCGCGCCCTATCCCCCGGTGCCCGAGGCCGCGCTGCAGGACCGGGACACGCTGGTCATCACCCGCAGCTGGTCATTCGGCGAGGACTGACGGATACTGGCCGGCGATGAGCGCGACCGGCACCTATCTGGGATTTGATGCAGGCGAAAAACGCCTGGGCGTCGCCGTTGGCGAGACCGTGACGGGGCATGCCCGCGCGCTCGAGGTGATCGCCTGCCGCCAGGGCACCCCTGACTGGTCGCGCCTGCTGACACTGATCGACGCCTGGCGCCCGCGCGCCCTGATCGTGGGCATTCCGCGCCACGCCGACGGCAGCGACTCGCACAGCACCCGGCTTGCCGAGCGGTTTGCCGGCGAACTCGCCCGGCGCAGCGCCGGCAGCGTCCATCGCATCGACGAGCATCTGTCCAGTCACGCCGCCCGGGACGCCCTGCGCGGCCGTGGCCAGCGCCCCGAGGTGATCGATGCCGAGGCGGCGCGTATCATTCTCGAGACCTGGTTAAGCGAGCATTTCCCGTGAGCACCGATCTGCCTGATATCGAACCGCTGCTCGAGCAGTTGACCACCCGCGTTGCCGCGCTCATCGACGTCGAGGGCCACGAGCGATGCACCCTGGTGGGTATCCACCAGGGCGGTGCCTGGCTGGCCCGGGCCCTGCAGCAGCGGCTGGGGCTGGACGAGGCGCCGGCCACCCTCGACATCGCCTTCTACCGCGACGATCTGGCCCGCGCCGGACTGCCCGGCGATATCCAGCCAAGCCGCATGCCGCTGGATATCGACGACCGGGTGATCATCCTGGTCGATGACATTCTGTATACCGGGCGCACCATCCGCGCGGCGATGAACGAGATCTTCGACTATGGCCGGCCCGCAGCGGTGCGGCTGGCGGTGCTGCTGGAGCGATCCGGCCGCCAGCTGCCGATTGCCGCGGATATCGCCGCCGCCCCCATCGATCTGGCCCCGCGCCAGCGGGTCAAACTGCGCGGCCCCGACCCCCTGCACCTGGTGATCGAGGAGGCCAGCCCATGAGTGTGCAAATCGACGCCCAGGGTGACCTGCGGCATTTTCTGACCACCGAAGGCCTGGATCCGCGCCTGCTCGGGCGCATCCTCGACACCGCCGAGTCGTTTGCCGGGGTGCTGGGCAAATCGGTCAAGACCGTGCCGCTGCTGCGCGGCCGCACGGTGGTCAACCTGTTCTTCGAATCGAGCACCCGCACCCGCACGACCTTTGAGCTGGCCGCCAAGCGGCTCTCGGCCGATGTGCTCAATATCGCCGTCGACACCACCACCACCAAGGGCGAGAGCCTGCTCGACATGCTGCGCAACCTGCAGGCCATGCAGGCGGATATGTTCGTGGTGCGCCACCATCAAAGCGGTGCCGCGGAGTACTTCGCCCGTCATGTCGACCCGGGCGTCGCGGTGCTGAATGCCGGCGACGGCTGGCACGCCCATCCGACCCAGGCCATGCTCGATGCCTTTACCATCCGCCGCCACAAGGGCGCGTTCGAGCCCCTGCGCATCGCCATTGTCGGGGATATCCGCCATTCACGGGTGGCGCGCTCGCAGATCCACGCCTTCAACGCCCTCGGCGCGGGCGAGGTGCGGGTGATTGCCCCCGACACCCTGCTGCCCGCCGACGTCGACACCCTGGGCGCGCAGGTCTACAGCGACCTCAATGCCGGTCTGCGGGACGCCGATGTGGTGATCGCCCTGCGCCTGCAGCGCGAGCGTATGCAGGGGGCCCTGCTGCCCGGCGAGTCGGAGTATTTCCGCCACTACGGACTGACCGAGTCGCGCCTGCGCGGCGCTCATCCCGACGCCATCGTCATGCACCCCGGGCCCATCAACCGGGGGGTCGAGATCGACTCGGCACTGGCCGACGGGCCGCGCTCGGTCATCCTCGATCAGGTCACCAACGGCATCGCGGTGCGCATGGCGGTCATGACCATGGTTCTGGGCGTCCGGCCCGACACCCCGCGGGAGGCATCATGACGCGCATACTGATCCGTCAGGGTCGCCTGATCGACCCCGAAAGCGGGCTTGACGAGGTGGGCGATCTGGCCGTTGCCGATGGCCGCATCGTGCAGCTCGGCGGCACGATCGACGACTTCACCCCCGAGCAGACCATTGAGGCCGACGGCCAGTGGGTGATGCCGGGACTGATCGATCTGAGCGCCCGATTGCGCGAACCCGGCCAGACCCGCAAGGCCGATATCGCCAGCGAAACCCGCGCCGCCGCCGCGGCCGGGATCACCACACTGGTCATGCCACCGGATACAACGCCGGTCATGGACAGCCCGGCGGTCGTCGAGCAGGTCACACACCGCGCCGAACAGACCGCCGGCGCCCGGGTCGTACCGCTGGGTGCCCTGACCCTGGGGCTTGCCGGCGAACAGCTCTCCGCCATGGCGGGGCTGGCCGCCGCCGGCTGTCCGGCGGTATCCGACGGCGGCCGGCCGGTGCAGGATTCGCAGGTGCTGCGTAATGCCCTCGACTACGCCTGCACGTTTTCGTTGCCGGCGTTGCTCACGCCAGTGGATCCATTTCTGGCCACCGGCTGCCTCAACGAAGGGCCCACCGCCACGCGGCTGGGTCTGCCCGGCGTGCCCGCCGCCGCTGAAACCGCCGGTCTGGGTCGCCAACTGGCGGTGGCCGGCGCCACCCGGGCCCGCGTGCACGTCGGCCGCCTGTCGAGTGCCGAGGGGGCGCGACTGCTGACCGGTGAACAGGGCCACCAGCGCCGACTCAGCGCCGATGTCGCGATCCATCAGCTGTTCCTGACCGATCAGGACGCGATGGAGTACGACACGCGCTTTCACCTCGACCCGCCACTGCGCGACATCGTCGATCGTCAGGCCCTGCGCCAGGCAGTGGCCGATCGGGTCATCCGCATCATCTGCTCCGACCACCAGCCCCACGATGGCGATGCCAAGGACGGCCCGTTTGCCAGTACCGAACCCGGTGCGAGCGGCATCGACACCCTGCTGCCCCTGGTGCTGCGGCTGGTGGAAGACGAAGTCCTGTCGCTGCACCGCGCGCTGGCCACGGTGACCGTGGAGCCGGCGCGACTGCTGGGGCTCGAGGGCGGGCGTATGGCGGTCGGCGGCGCCGCGGACCTGACCGTGGTCGACCCGGTCGCGCCCTGGTTCTGCACCCGCGAGACACTGAAAAGTCGCGGCCACAATTCACCGTTTCTGGGCTGGGAGTTCAGCGCGCGGGCCACTCACACACTGGTGGGCGGGCGCCTGACCCACACCGACGACCGGGCATGACGCCGGGTCGGCTCATTGATGCCACCCCGGTCGCCGATGACTGGTGGCTGATCCGGCTCGAGTGGCACGCCGGCCGCCCGGCGCCCGGGCAATGGCTATGGCTTGACCTGAACGGCCAGCGCCTGTGCCTGCCGGTGCGTGACGCGGATACCGGCGAGGGCTGGGTGGCCGGTATCCTGCCCGGTGCCTGCCTGCCCGAGGGGCTACGGCCCGGCCTGGCGGTCTCGGTGTCGTCCCTGCAGGGTCAAGCCATCACCCCGGACATCGACGACACGCTGCTGGTCATCGGCGAGAACCTGGGCGTGGGCCCGGCCATCGCGCTGGCCGAACAGCAGGCCGATCAGACCCGGCTGGCGCTGCTCGGCGGCGGACACGGCATCCCCGGCCGTCGGGTCCCGTCGCGGTTTTTTGTGCCGGCCTTAAGCGACATTGCCATCGCCGGCCTCGCGTCCCTCGAGCAGGCCGGTGTCCCGGCCCGGATTGCGCTCGACGAGGAGCGCCCCGGTGTCCATGAAGGCAGCGTCATCGAGCTGGCCAGCCGGTATCTGAGCGATACCCCGGCGCACCAGCGCAGTGGGCTGCGCCTGATTGCATTCGGTCCATGGCAGAGCCTGCACCCGTTTCGCCAGGGCGTTGCCGCCAACGTCGGCCGCGCCGAATGGGTGGAATTGCCGAGTCGCTAGGCAATGGCCGGAGCCGGCCCGGAGACGGCAACATTCGACGCCATCACACCTCCCGCCGTATCATTCGGTCATGACGACAACCCCGGATCACGACATCGCCCAGCGCCTGGCGGCGGTCCGCCAGCGGATCCGCAACGCGGAGACAAGCTACGGCCGTGCGTCCGGCAGTGTGGCGCTGCTGGCAGTCAGCAAACGCCAGCCGGTGGAAGCCCTGCGGGCGGCGCTCGCCGAGGGGCAGCACGCCTTTGGCGAGAACTACCTGCAGGAGGGGGCGGAAAAGCGCGAGGCCCTCGCCGATACCCCCATCGAGTGGCATTTCGTGGGGGCGATTCAGTCCAACAAGACCCGCGCGGTGGCCGAGGGCTTTGATTGGGTGCATACCGTTGACCGGCTCAAGATCGCCCGGCGGTTGTCCGAGCAGCGACCCGCGGATCGCCCGGCACTGCAGTGCTGCCTGCAGGTCAATGTCAGCGGCGAGGCCAGCAAATCCGGGGCCGAGCCCGACCAGGTGCGCGAGCTGGCGCATGCCATCGCCGAGCTGCCCCACCTGACGCTACGCGGGCTGATGACCCTGCCCGAGGCGGTCACCGACTTCGACGCTCAGCGGGCTGCATTCCGGCAGCTACGCGAGCTGCAGGCCGACCTTGTCGAGGACGGCCTGGCCCTCGATACCCTGTCCATGGGCATGTCCAACGATCTGGAAGCGGCGGTGGCCGAAGGCGCGACGATGGTCCGCCTGGGCACCGCCGTTTTCGGACCCCGACCGGAGAAAAAGCCTTGAGTGAAAAGACCATTGCCTTTATCGGCGGCGGCAACATGGCGCGAAGCCTGATCGGCGGGCTCATCGCCGATGGTCACCCGGCCGCCGGACTGCGTGTGGCCGAGCCCGATGGCGAGCGTCGCGAAGCCCTGATCGCCGACTTTGAGGTACAGGGCTTTCAGGAAAACGCCACGGCGGTGCGTGGCGCCGATGTCATCATCCTGGCGGTCAAGCCCAACCGCGTGGCCGATGTGGCCCGCGAACTGGCACCGCAGGTCGATGCCCAGGGATCGCTGGTGATTTCCGTGGCGGCCGGCGTGCGCTGCGCCGACATCGACACCTGGCTGGGCGGCGATCGGCCCGTGGTGCGGGCCATGCCCAATACCCCGGCGCTGGTCCAGACCGGCGCGACGGCGCTGTTCGCCAATACCGCGGTCAGCACCGAGCAGCGCGATCTGGCCGAGACCATCCTGCGCGCCGTGGGCCTGATCGTGTGGCTCGATGACGAGCGCGACATGAACGCCGTCACGGCCATCTCCGGCAGCGGCCCGGCGTATTTCTTTGCGACCATGGAGGCGATGCAGGCCGCCGGCGAATCGCTGGGCCTGGATGCCAGAACCGCGCATCTGCTGACCCTTGAGACGGCACTGGGCGCCGCCCGCATGGCCCTCGAGAGCACCGAGGATGTGGACGAGCTCAAACGCCGGGTGACCTCGCCGGGCGGGACCACCGCCGCGGCCATCGACGAGCTCGAGGCCGGCGATCTGGCCGGCGCCTATCGCCGCGCACTGCAGGCCGCCGCCCGGCGCGCCGACGAGCTGGGCCAGGAACTGGGGGATCAGTAGCAATGGGCCCGGGCTATCTCACCAACCCGTTGGCGTTTCTGGTCGACACGCTGTTCAGTCTCTACATCATGGCGGTGATGCTGCGGTTTCTGCTGCAGTGGTCGCGGGCCGATTTCTACAACCCGCTGGTGCAGTTTCTGGTGCGCATCACCCAGCCAGCGCTCCAGCCCCTGCGCCGGCTGATCCCGTCGTGGGGCGGCGTGGACATTGCCGCCATCGTGCTGATGGTGGTCCTGCAGATGATCGCAATCAGCCTGCTCATGACCATCGCCGGGGTCACGCCGCGCATCGACTACCTGCTGTTGCGCACGCCAGCGGAACTGATCAGTCTGCTGCTCAATGTCTACCTCATCGCCATTGTGGTGCGAGCCATCCTCTCGTGGGTCAGTCCGACCGACTACAACCCCGCCACGACGGTGCTGCTCAGCCTGACCGAGCCGGTGATCCGGCCGTTTCGGGCCATCCTGCCGGACATGGGCGGGATTGATCTGTCGCCGCTGGCCGCGATCCTCGCCCTGCAGGTGGTCAAAATGCTGGTGCTGCCGCCGCTCGATCGCATCGCCCCCGGGCTGATGATGTAGCCATGGCCGCGCCTGCCGAGGAGACATCGGTCGGGGTGATCGTCCCGCAGACCGTGCATTTCGATGAACCCCTGGCCCTGGACTCGGGTCGGGTGCTGCCCGGCTATACCCTGGCCTACGAGACCTACGGCACGCTCAATGCCGACGCCAGTAACGCCATCCTCGTCTGCCATGCCCTGTCCGGCAATCACCACGCCGCGGGCTATCACCGCGCCGACGAGCGTAAGCCGGGCTGGTGGGAGGCCTGCATCGGCCCCGGCAAGCCGCTCGACACCAACCGATTCTTTGTCGTCTGCAGCAACAACCTGGGCGGCTGCCACGGCTCCACCGGACCCACCTCGGTCGACCCCGAGACCGGTGAGCTCTACGGCGCCGACTTTCCGCTGGTCACCGTGCGCGACTGGGTGCGTAGTCAGGCCCGCCTCGCCGATCACCTGGGCGTCCAGCGCTGGGCCGCCGTGGCGGGTGGCAGCCTGGGCGGCATGCAGGCCATGCAATGGGCCATCGATCAGCCCGAGCGCCTGCGCCATGCGGTGGTCATCGCCGCCGCCCCGCGCCTGTCGGCGCAGAACATCGCCTTCAACGAAGTCGCCCGCCAGGCGATCCGCTCCGACCCGGACTTTCAGCAGGGCCGCTACGCCGTCACCGGTGACCGACCCCGGACGGGTCTGATGCTCGCGCGCATGCTCGGTCACATCACCTATCTCTCGGCAGCGGCCATGGGCGAAAAATTCGGGCGCGAGCGGCGCGATACCCGGGGCGGCTATCGTTACAACTACGATGTCGAGTTCGAGGTGGAAAGTTACCTGCGCTATCAGGGCGAATCGTTTGTCGACCGCTTCGACGCCAACACCTATCTGCTCATGACCCGGGCACTGGACTACTTTGATCCGGCCGCCGCCACCGATGGCGATCTGTCGGTGGCGCTGAGTGGGGTGACAGCGCCATTTTTCGTGGCCTCGTTCACCAGCGACTGGCGCTTTCCGCCGGCCGCCAGCCACGAAATCGTCCGTGCCCTGCTGGATACCGACAAACGCGTGAGCTATGCCGAGATCCGCGCCAACCAGGGTCACGACGCCTTCCTCATGCCGGTGCCGCGCTACCGCGAGGTTTTCTCGACCTACATGCAGCGCATCGCCGAGGAGGTCGGGGTATGAGTCCACTGCGCTCGGATCTGGAAATTGTCGCCAACTGGGTGGGCCGTGGCGATCGGGTGCTGGACCTGGGTTGCGGCGACGGCCGGCTGCTGCGCTATCTGTTTGATCGCCGCCAGGCCACCGGCTATGGCCTGGAGATCGACCCCGACGGCATTACCCAAAGCATCGCCAACGGCATTAACGTCATCGAAAGCGACATCGATGAGGGCCTGTCCGATTTCGATACCAATGCCTTCGACCAGGTCATCCTTACCCAGACGCTGCAGGCCGTCCAGCGGCCCGACCAATTGCTCTGGGAAATGCTGCGGGTGGGGCGCACCGGCATCGTGACCTTCCCCAACTTTGCCTACTACCGACTGCGCTGGCATCTGGCGGTCAAAGGCCGTATGCCCATGAGCCATGCCCTGTCCTACGCCTGGTACGAGACGCCCAACATCCATTTCTGCACCATCGATGATTTCGAAGCGCTTTGCGAGCAGCTGAGTATTCACATTATCGAGCGCCGCGTGTTATCTCATGACTACAAGAGTCCGCGACTGGCGCGCTGGATGCCCAACCTGTTCGGAGAGGTGGCGCTGTACCGGATCTGTCGGGCGTAAAGGAGAATGACATGAACCATCCCGGACATCGGCTTGCCCGCTGGGCAACCGCCCTGCTGCTCGTCCTTCCCCTGCTGGCGACGGCCCAGCAGTCGGAGCGCTTCGGTGACTACGAAATCCACTACAGCGCCATCCCCACCGGCATGCTCAATGCCGACGTGGCCCGCGAGTACGGGCTGGTACGCAGCCGCACCCGCGGCATGGTGATGGTGACCATCCTGCGCGACGGCCAGGCCGTCCCGGGGCGGGTCGATATCGTGGCCCGCGATGACAACGACGAGCTGACCGAAATCCCCGCCGAGCGGGTGCGCGAGGACAACTGGGTCTCCTACGTCGGGACCTTCCCCATTGAGCCCGGCGACGCCCGCATCTTCGAAATCGAGGTCAATCCCCATGCCGGTGGCGAGGTCTATTCGGTGGCCTTTCGGCAAACCTTCCACACAGGGGACTGATCCCCATGTCGACCTGGCTGATCACCCACGACGCCTGCCTGCAGCATGACACCGGCAGCGCCCACCCCGAGCGCATCGAGCGCCTTGAGGCCATCCTCGCCGCCCTCGACACGCCGGCGTTTGCCGACCTGCAGCGCCACTCCGCGCAGGCAGCGTCACGCGCCATGCTCGAGCGCGCTCACAGTCCCGAGTACATCGATGCCGTGATGGCGGCGGTGCCCGCATCGGGGCGCACGCAGCTTAACGCCGACACCACGCTGTCGCCCGGTTCGGGAGAGGCCGCGCTGCGCGCTGCGGGGGCTGCCACCCAGGCGGTGGATGCCATTCAGACCGGCGAGGCCCGGCGGGTGTTCTGCGCTATCCGCCCACCGGGGCATCACGCCGAAACCGGCGAGTCCATGGGTTTCTGCCTGTTCAGCAACGCCGCCATCGCCGCCCTTCACGCCCAGGCCGAGCATGGCGTCCACCGCGTCGCCATTGTCGATTTCGATGTCCATCACGGCAACGGTACCCAGGCGGTGGTGGCCGAGCGCGAGGGGCTGTTCTACCTGTCCACTCACCAGTACCCCCTGTTCCCCGGCACCGGCAGCCGCAAGGAAAACCAATCGGGGCATATCCTCAATATCCCCATGCCCGAGGGCACGGGCTCGGCGGAGTACCGCCAGCAGTTTCACTGCGAGGCGATCTCGGCGCTGATCGACTTTGACCCCGAGCTGATGATCATTTCGGCGGGCTTTGATGCCGCCGTCGAAGATCCACTGGCCGGTATGGCCCTGACAACCGAGGATTTTGGATGGATCACCGACGAGCTGGTGGCCGTGGCCAACTACTGCTGCGGCGGGCATATCTGCTCGATCCTCGAGGGCGGCTACGACCTGGACGCGCTTGCCCGGGGCGTGGCCACGCACGTCGCCGGGCTCATGAAATAGGGCTTGACAGCAGCGGTTGTGCACATCCAGTGCGTCGCGAAACCGGCGGGACGTCGCTAACTCCCTGATACCGGGGGACAAAACATAACTAACTGTTTTTATTAACTATTTTAAACTGATCAAGAATTCGCCAGTCTGAGAAAACCCGCATCACGCGGGCCTGTCCGCCATCCATCCCCGGCTTCCTCCACAGACTTGTCCACAGGGTCTGGGGAAAACCCTAGGGCCGGTGGGGCAGGGCCAGATACTCCCGAGACTGCATCTCGCGCAGCCGCGAAACGATACGCCGAAATTCAAAATGCAGATGCCGGCCGCGGTACAGCCACTCGGGCTCGGCGGTGGCAGAGACGATCAACTTGACGCCGCGGTCGTAGAACTCGTCCACCAGCGCGGCAAAGCGCCGCGCGGCGTCCTCGCGATCACGATCCAGGATGGGCACATCCGCCACCAGCACCGTATGGAACCCACGCGCNATCTCGACATAGTCATCGGCGCTGCGCGGGCCCTCGCACAGGGCGTCAAAGCGCGCCCAGAGCACGCCATCCCCGAGTGCAAGCACCGGGATATCACGCTGGTTGATGACAAGCTCCGCGGCCTCATGCTCGCGCTCGGGGCAGAGACGCTCGAAGGTCTCGGCGAGCGCTGCGCGCGCCCGCTCATCGGCGGGAACGTGATAGACCGGCGCCCGACTGAGCAGGCGCAGGCGATAGTCGGTGCCGCCATCCACATTCATGACCTGCAGATGGCGCTCGAGCAGATCGATGGCGGGCAAAAACCGGTCACGCTGCAGCCCGCCCGCGTAAAGCCCGTCCGGCGGCAGGTTCGACGTGGCCACCAACGTCACGCCCTCGTCGATCAGCCCGTGCAGCAGCCCCGAAAGGATCATCGCATCGGCGATGTCGCTGACAAAGAATTCGTCAAAGCAGAGCACGCGCAGATCCGCCGCCCACTCGGCGGCCAGGGCCCGCAACGGGTCAGGCTGCTCGCGCAGCCAGCGCAGGCGGTAGTGCGCGGACTGCATGAACCGATGGAAATGCACCCGTCGCTTGCCAATGGCGGCCGGCAGGCATTCATAGAAGGTATCCATCAGATAGGTCTTGCCGCGGCCCACACCGCCCCACAGGTAGAGCCCCCGGACCGGCTCGGGCGCCTCGCCGCGACGGCGTTGCCACCAGGCCCGCAGGCCGGTGGCCGGTGGCGGCTGCGCCACCAGCGCTGCCTGCAGTGCGTCCAGCGCCTCAACCGCGGCGCGCTGCGCCGGATCATCGACGAAATCGCCGCCGGCCAGATCGGCCTCGTAACGGATACTCGGCGTTGTCACCGCCCCTGCCTGCCCTGTCGCTTTCCTCGTTGAGCAGAGTATGCCATCACAGTGCGCGGCGACGATTGCCACCCGCCCCGGAGTTTCGTATTTTGTCCCGTGATCGATCAATCCCCACCATCAAGGAATGGACATGGCCGACAACCGCCGCAGCCGCGCCGTCACCGAAGGACGCGCCCGCACCCCCAACCGCGCAATGATGCGGGCCGCTGGCTTTACCGACGAGGACTTCCAGAAACCCATCGTCGGCGTGGGCAATGCCCACAGCACCATTACGCCCTGCAACATGGGCATCGGCGCCCAGGCCGAGCGCGCCAGCGATGCGCTGCGGGCCGCCGGTGCCATGCCGGTGAGCTTTGGCACCATCACCATCTCCGATGGCATCTCCATGGGCACCGAGGGCATGAAGTACTCGCTGGTCTCGCGGGAAGTGATTGCCGATTCCATCGAGACCGTCTGCAACGGCCAGAGCCTTGACGGCGTGCTGGCCACCGGGGGCTGCGACAAGAACATGCCCGGCGCCATGATCGGCATCGCCCGATTGAACATCCCCGCGATCTTTGTCTATGGCGGCACCATCAAGCCGGGCCACTACAAGGGCGAGGACCTGACCATCGTCAGCGCCTTCGAGGCGGTCGGCCAGTCGGCCGCCGGCAATCTCTCGGACGAGGACCTCAAGGGCGTGGAAATGAATGCCTGCCCGGGGGCCGGCTCGTGTGGGGGCATGTTCACCGCCAACACAATGTCCAGCGCCTTCGAAGCGATGGGCATGAGTCTGATGGGCTCGAGCACCGTGTCCGCGGAGGACGACGAGGCGCGGACCATGGCGGCCCGCGCCGCCGAGGTGCTCATGGACGCTATCCACCATCAGCGCCTGCCGCGCGATCTGATGACCCGCAAGGCCTTCGAGAATGCGGCCAGCGTGGTGATGGCACTGGGCGGCTCAACCAACGCGGTCCTGCATCTGCTGGGCATTGCCAGCGCCTGCGAGGTGGAATTCTCCATCGACGACATCGAGCGCGCCCGCCAGCGCGTGCCGGTGCTCTGCGATCTCAAACCCTCGGGGCGTTATGTGACCAGTGAATTCCATGCCGTCGGCGGGACCCCGCAAGTCATGAAAATGCTGCTCGCCCGTGGCCTGCTGCACGGCGACTGCATGACCATTACCGGGCAGACCCTCGATGAATTGCTTGCCGACGTGCCCGCCGAGGCACCGGCCGGTCAGGCGATTATCCGCGACTTCGACAACCCCATGTATGCCGAGGGCCATCTCGCCATCCTGCGCGGCAATCTGGCCACCGAAGGGGCGGTGGCCAAGGTCAGTGGCATCAAAAAGCGCCGCATCGAGGGCCCGGCCCGGGTGTTCGACTCCGAAGAGCTCGCCATGGATGCGATCCTCGCCGACCGAATCCAGCCCGGCGATGTCCTCATCATCCGCTACGAAGGCCCCCGCGGGGGTCCCGGCATGCGCGAAATGCTGGCCCCCACCTCGGCAATCATCGGCCGCGGGCTGGGGGATGCCGTGGGTCTGATCACCGACGGGCGATTCTCCGGCGGGACCTACGGCATGGTCGTGGGGCATGTCGCGCCCGAGGCGGCGGCCGGCGGTAACATCGCCCTGGTTGAGGAAGGCGACCCGGTGGTCATCGATGCCGACCAGAACCTGCTCGAGCTGCAGATCGACGATGCCACGCTGGCCGAGCGCCGCGCCCGGTGGAGCCCCCGGCCCCCCAACTACCGGCGCGGCGTGCTGGGCAAGTTTGCCCGGCTGGTCAGCTCGGCGTCTTACGGCGCGGTCACCGACAAGGACCTGTTCGAGGACTGAGCGCCCCGGCCTAGCCCTCGGCGATGCGCCGCAGATCCGCGGCCATCGCGGTCACGCTGTCGCTCGGGCGGAATAGCGCCCGGGCCTGGCCGCGGGCGTCAAACACATACATCGCGCTTGAGTGCGAGACGTTGTAGTCACCGAACTCGTTGGGCTCGCCGTAGCCGAAGGTGGCGCGATAGCGCTTGGTGAGCTCGCGCAGCTGCTCCACCGAGGCGGTGGCGCCGGTCACCCGGTCACTGAAAAAGTCGGTGTAGTCGGCAAGCCGCTGGGGCGTGTCGCGCCCGGGATCCACCGACACGAACAGCACCTGCAGATCCCCGTCAAGGTCTTCGCCGGCGGCTTCCGTGGCCGCCGCAATCCGGGCCATGGCGGTGGGGCAGACATCGGGGCAGTGGGTAAAGCCGAAGAACACCACCGTCGGCGCGCCCCGCAGATCCTCGGCCGTCAGCGGCTCGCCGGTCTCGCTGGTCAGACGAAACGCCAGATCCGGCAGCAGCCCTTCGATGCCCTTGGTCTGGTAGCCGCTGCCGCCGCAGGCGCCCAGCACCAGCGCCAGGGCCAGCATCAGGACCGGCCGAATCCACCGGCCAACGCTGTGCTCAGGCATCCGAGTCCCTCCCTTGCAGACGAAACGCGAGAACGATGATCGCCGCCATGACGCTCATCATGGCCGCCGGTATCCAGGTGATCAGGCCGCCGATCTGCTGATCAAGCAGCGGATCGATGGGAAAGGCCCGGCCGCAGACATCGTAGATCTCGAACAGATTCTGGCCGCTGAACGTAATGTAGGCCCCCAGCGCGATCTGCGGCGGCATGATCAGCGCCAGCAGCAGAATCCGCCGCCCCGGGCTCAGGCGCGGCGTCACGGCCTGGTCGTTGCGCTCGAAAATAAGCCACCAGAACAGTAGCCCGTCGAGCAGCATCGTCCAGTTCATGAACCAGTACAGATCGATGCTCAGCATGGCATCAAAGTGGATCTCGGGAGTCAGCCAGAAATAGATCACGCCAACGAACAGCACGCCGGCAATGAATGGCTGCTGGAGTATGCGATACACCCGGCGCAGCGCGCCAAAAAGCGGGGCAGCCGGCCCCCGGGGCCAGGCCCGGACCCGCGCCGGCAGGGCCGTTGCCAACACCGTCGCCGGCATCGCCAGCGCAATCAGAAACGGGCCCAGGTGATGCAGCACCAGATGCTGCAGGCGGTGCGCCGAGAACAGGTACTGCGAGTAGTAATCGTAGTGGGTCTGGGTGACCGCGTAGATCAGTGCCACACCGGCAAAATACGAGAGCGCCGGCCAGAAGCCGGGCGTCGCCCCGCGCATCATGCCGATGGCGTACAGGCTGACAGCCAGCGCGCAGGCGGCAAAGACCGGCAACGAGGGCTCCCACGGCTGCAACCAGGTGACAAGGGTATTCATTGGTTGCCAGACCCCGCCAGAACGGGCAACCGCGCGCAGGCCGCCCGGGACAGCAGAATGGCCACGTGGCTGCTCGCGTAGAGCGCACCGTCGGCGCGCAGGCGCTCGATCAGCGCGGCGGCGGTGGGATCGGACGGGGCATGGATGGACTCGACAAAAAAGTCGCGGTCCTCCACCAGCGCCGGCCGACAGCGCTTGAAGGCCCGAAAGGCCGTCCCCTTGGGTGTATCCGCCCATCGATCGAGCTGGCGCAGCGTTGCCACATCGACCCCGCGATGCCGATAGAGTGCGTCGTCCAGGGTGTTCATGCCCCTCCCCTGCGTCGGGTGGCTTCTTTCATCGGTTGGCTCGCGTAGACTTGCGAGGTAGTCACGATCAGCATCCATGAAAGGATAATGCGATGGAATTTGTACAGGATTATGCCCTTTTCCTGGCCCAGGTGCTTACCCTTGTGGTGGCTTTCGCGGTGGTGCTGGGCATGATCGGCGGCATGACCAGCCGGCGTCGCGGTCGGCAACGCGAGCAGCTTGAGGTCGAGCCCCTCAACCGCCGCTACCAGGCCATGAGCCGGCGCATCCAGCGCGGTCTCGACGAGCGTCGCCCCAAGCTGGTCCAGCGCCTTCGCGAGCGCCGGCAAAAGCGCCGCGGACAGGGCGGCGAGGGCCGGTTGCCGAGGCTGTTCGTCCTCGACTTTGAGGGCGATATCCGTGCCACCGCCGTGGACTCGCTGCGCGAAGAGGTCAGCGCCATCATCGCCAGTGCCAAGCGTGATGACGAGGTGCTGCTGCGCCTGGAAAGCCCCGGCGGCATGGTGCCCGGCTACGGCCTTGCCGCCAGCCAGCTGGCACGGCTGCGCGAGGCCAACATCCGCCTGACCATCGCGGTGGACCGGGTCGCGGCCAGCGGCGGCTATCTGATGGCCTGCGTGGCCGACCGCATCGTCGCCGCCCCGTTCTCGGTCATCGGCTCGATCGGCGTGGTCGGGCAGCTGCCCAACTTCCACGGCCTGCTCAAGCGCCACGACATCGAGTTCGAACTGCATACCGCCGGCGCGCACAAGCGCGACCTGACCGTTTTTGGCGAAAACACCGACGAAGGCCGCGAGCATTTCCGCGAGTCACTGCAGGCGGTGCATGACCTGTTCCGTGACCATATCGCGCGCTATCGGCCGCGCATGGACGTCGAGCGGGTCGCCACCGGCGAGCACTGGATGGGCGAGCGCGCCCTCGAGCTGGGACTGGTCGATGATCTGGGCACCAGTGACGATCTACTGCTCGAGCGGCGCGAGCGCATGGAGCTGATCAGCCTGTCCTGGCATCAGGCGCCCTCGTTCAGCCGCCGGCTGTCGGTGGTGGCCGAGTCCCTGCTGGCCCGCCTCAGGGGCCCTTCTCAAGCCAGAATGTGAGCTCATCGCCGGACTGGGTTTCGTGCAACAGCTGATGCCCAGTGGTGTCACACAAGGCACGAAAATCAATAACGGCGTGGGGATCGGTGGCCTGGACGGCGATGCATTCGCCCACCGCCATCTCCCGCAGCGCCTGTTTGGTGCGCAGGATCGGCAGCGGGCAGTTCAACCCGCGCAGATCCAGTTCACGATGGGCATGAGGGTGTGAAGCAGCGGCCATGGAGACGGTCCGGTTTCAAACGTATACTGGATTTTACATGACACAGTCAGGATTCGGAGGGTGCCGTCATGAGTGATGAGCGGCCAGACAAGCAGGACAAGGACAATACCGAGGGACACGATCCGCGGCCGGTCAGTGATGGCCGTCTGCGCGAGGAAATGAGCCGCGAGGAGGTTGAAGCCTACCGGGAGGACGCCGACAAGGCGCATGCCAACTGGTTTTCGGTGATGAACAACCCCTACGGCAAGGACTGAACGAGGCAAGGAGTCGGACATGCCCGAACTCAAAGGCATCCCCGTTGTGGTCAGCGGCCAGAAGGTCGACAAGGACAACGGTATCCGCGCCATCAAGAATGGCGTCAAGGCACAGCGCGACACGGCTCCGGTGGGTCGCGGCGACAAGCCGGACTGGCTGCGCGTCAAGGTCCCCACCGGCGAGACCTACCAGAAGGTCCGCAACACAGTGCGCGAGCACAAGCTGGCCACCGTCTGCGAAGAGTCCATGTGCCCCAATATGGGCGAGTGCTGGAGCGCCGGGACGGCGACCATCATGCTCATGGGTGACGTCTGCACGCGCGCCTGCAAATTCTGCGCGGTGGATACCGGTAACCCCAGGGGCTGGCTCGACGACAACGAGCCCAATGGGGCCGCCACCACCGTCGAGCTGATGGGCCTGAAGTACGTGGTGCTGACCTCGGTGGATCGCGATGACCTGCCCGACGGCGGGGCCCAGCACTACGCCGACTGCATTCGCGAGATCAAGCGCCGCAACCCCAACACGGCGGTCGAGGCGCTGACCCCTGACTTCAACGGGCGTCACGAGGCCATCGACACCGTGGTCGATACCGGGCTCGAGGTGTTCGCCCAGAACGTCGAGACGGTCAAGCGCCTGACCCATCCGGTGCGCGACCCGCGGGCCGGCTATCAGCAGACGCTGGATGTGCTCGCCTATGCCAAAAAGCGCCGCCCCGGCGTTCTGACCAAGACCAGCCTGATGCTGGGGCTGGGCGAGACCGATGAAGAGATTATCGAGACCATGGATGACCTGCGCGCCATCGGCGTCGACATCGTCACCTTCGGCCAGTATTTGCGCCCCACGGTCAATCACCTGCCGGTGGATCGCTACGTGACCCCCGAGCAGTTCGAGCGCTACCGCGAGATCGGTCTGGGCAAGGGCTTCCTCGAAGTGGTCTCGGGGCCGCTGGTGCGCTCGAGCTATCGCGCCGATCGCGTTCTCGAGAAAAACAACGTCGGCCTGGACAAGGCCGCCGGCGAGGGCTGATCGGGGCAGCGTAAGACCCCGCTCAGTCGTCGACGATCGGCGGGATCGGCGTTCGCCCGGTCGGGGCGGCGCCCTGGATCAGTTCCACCGCGCGATCCGCCGCATCCTGAAACGGCTCGAGCACCAGGTCGGCATCCCGTTCGCGCAGCTCTTCGGTATCCCGCTCATTGTGCGAGGCGATGGCAATGCGACCAGTGAATGGGTGGCCACGCACAAGCTGGGCCAGCGTGTGACGACTGTCCTCATGGCTCAGACCCGTCGGGTAGCGTGGCAGGGTGCTGATCACCCATTGGGCATGCTCGATGGGCAACGAAGCGATGAACTCCGCATCGGTGGCATCCCCGTACTCGGCCTGCAAACCGAGGCGGTGGGCGCGCTGGACCGCCCGCGGGTTGGAATCGACGCCAATGACGGCAAGCCCCTGCTTTTGCAGGCGCAGGGCGATGGCCGCCCCAAAGCGCCCCATTCCAAAGATGATCACCTCGGCGTCCCCGCCGCCCCGGAACGCGGCGGAATGAGGCTCCCGCACCGGGTTGGCCCGCTCGAATACGCCGAGGTACGGCCCCAGCCCGTCATATAACCGCTGGGAATACGTGATCATGTAAACCGATAGCCCAATGGTGATCAGACCCACGAGGGTCACCAGCCCCAGCGCTTCCTCGTTCACATGCCCCAGCGCCAGCCCCATGCTGATAAAGATCAGCGAAAATTCCGAAATCTGCGCGACCGTCAGCCCCGCCAGAAAACCGGTCCGCCGCCGGTAGCCGAGGACCCCCATAATCACGAGCACGATCAATGGATTGCCGATCAGCACAAAGGCCGAAAAGATCAATGCATCGCCGAGCCGCTGCCCGAGCAGATTCATGTCGAGGGTCGCACCCAGCGAGATGAAGAAAAACAGCAAGAGGAAATCACGCAGCGGCGCGAGCCGCGCTGAAATTGTCTCTCGATAGGGCGTTGAGGCGAGCGACACACCGGCCAGCAACCCGCCCAACTCCTTGCCCAGCCCGATGACGTCGGCGACGGTGGCAAACACGGTCGCCTGGGCGATGGCAAAGATCACGAGCAGCTCGGGGGCATGGGCAAGCCGCGCGCTGAGGGGGTCGGCGACGTAGCGAACAAACGCAATCACCAGTGCGACCAGGACCACGCCGGCCATCAGCACCAGCGCGATGTCGCCGGCGCCACCCCCGCCCTCGCTGCCGATTCCCAGCGTCGAGAGAACAATCATGGCCAGCACCACCACCAGATCCTGGACAATCAGGAAGCCGAGCGCGATCTGGCCATGCAAGCGAGTCGATCTCGCGCTTATCGGAGAGCAGCTTGACAATGATGATCGTGCTGGAGAACGTAAGTGCAACGGCGACGTACAGTGAGGTGACCGCGTCCATGCCCAGGGCCATCCCGATGACAAACCCCAGGCCGGCGGTAAACGCGACCTGGCCCAGACCGGTCATCACTGCCACCGACCCCAGCGAGCGGATCAGCTTGATATCGAGCTTGATGCCCACCAGAAACAGCAGGACAGCAATCCCCAGCTCGGAGAGCAGTTCAATCTGGGCCTCGGCATGGACGATATCCAGCACCGAGGGCCCGGCAACAATCCCTACTGCGATAAAGCTGACAATCAACGGCTGGCGCAGCAGCAGGCCCGCAAACCCGATCACCGCCGCCAGCATCAGCAGGGTGGCGACTTCGGCGAACGCCGAGTGGAGCATGAATTCCATGGATGAAGGCTCCCGATGAGTCTGTCGATCCCGATGGGCCACACCCGGAGGCGGCCATGACCGAACTGCTGGTGGCAACGGATCTGAGTCCTCGCGCCGAGCGTGCCCAGAGACGCGCCACCCTGCTCGCCCGTCAGCACGACCTGCCACTGAGGCTGGTGCACGTCATTGACGCCGACCAGCCGAGCGCGGTGATCGATGCCCACCACCAACAGGCCAATTCGATCTTACAGCGCCTGGCACGGACGATCGAGACCAGCGACGGTGTCGGCTGCGTGGCCGAGGTACAACATGCCCGGGGCGTTGACGCCGGAATAAGGGCGGCGGTGACTGACAACACGAGCCTGCTCGTACTGGGTCGTCATCGCCGGCGGGCGCTCCGTGATCTGTTTCTGGGCGGAACCTCCGAGCGGATCATCGCGCATGCCCCGTGCCCGATTCTGGTCGCCCAGAGCGCCCCCATCGAGGCCTATCATCGACTGGTCGTGGCCACCGACCTCACCGATGGCGCGCGGGGACGCCTCGATGCGCTGGCCGCCTGTCGGCTTTTCGACGCGGCATCGACCGATCTTGTCCATATCATCGGGGCTTCGGATCAAAGCCCGGTGACCGCAAACCGCATGACCGATGCCGCCCGGGATCTCGCCCTGGCCCAGGAGAAGACCCAGGCCGCGCAAGCCCTGCACCGTCTGGCGCTGGACTCAAAACTCGGCGCAGTGGGTGAGCGTGTCGAGACAGACCCCCGCCCCATGGACATCGCGCTGATCTCTCTGGCCGAGCGGGAGGGGGGTGATCTGCTGGTGCTCAGTCCGCGCGGGCGGACCAGCCCGGAGGCCATACTCCGCTACAGCGTGACAAGGCGGTTGCTGAACGACTCGCCACTCGACCTGCTCATTCTCTGAGCGGGTCTACCCCATCAGGGGCGCCAGAATCACCGGCAGATACGCATCCAGCAACAGCACCGCGAACAGCGCCATCAGATAGACGATACTAAAGCCGAACGACTTCATCGGCAGTGACGGGTCGTTGGGACGGGCCAGCAGTGCATAGCCAAACCACAGATACCGCGCCCCCAGCACCAGCGCCCCGGCCAGATACAGCCATCCGCTCATGCCGGTGGCAAACGGCATCAACGTCACCCCCACCAGCAGCACGGTGTAGAACAGGATCTGCCAGCGTGTGAACCGATCGCCATGGGTGACCGGCAGCATCGGGATGTTGACGCTGGCATATTCCTCTCGCCGATGAATGGCCAGGGCCCAGAAATGCGGCGGCGTCCAGGTAAAGATGATCAGAAACAGCAGCAGGGCGTGGGCGTCAACGCTGCCAGTGACCGCCACCCAGCCCAGCACCGGCGGTGCCGCACCCGCCGCGCCACCGATCACGATATTCTGGGGCGTGGCGCGTTTGAGGAACAGGGTGTAGATGAACGCATAGCCGATCAGCGAGCCAAAGGTCAGCCAGGCAGTCAGCGGGTTGACCATAAAGTACAGGATCGACAGACCGGCCAGCCCCAGCACCCCGGCAAACAGGCTGGCGTCACGGGTGCGGAGCCCACCGGTGGGCAGAGGACGGCCCTCGGTCCGCTTCATGCGCGCATCGACGCGCCGATCGACCAGATGGTTGATGGCCGCCGCGGAACCGGCGGCCAGGGCAATCCCCAGGTTACCCAGCGTGAGCGCGGTCCAGGGAATGGCGCCGGGACTCGCTAGCAGTTCGCCCACCAGCGCGGTAAACACCATCAATGCCACCACACCCGGCTTGGTCAGCTCGTAGTAGTCACGCCAGTGCTGGACGGCATGCTGCAGGACCGCCGTGGCGCCCGTCGCGGGATTGGAAGTGGCGTCGATATATCGGTTCATGATCACGCAATGGGTCGCCGGACGTGAATGGCAGTGACCAGCACCAGCATGAGCAGGGCTGCGCCCGCATTGTGCGCGACCGCCAATGCCAGCGGCAAGTTGTAGATGACGTTGCCAATGCCGATCAGCACCTGCAGACCCAGCGCCCCGACGACCGCCACGCCCATGACGCGCCCCAGGCCCCCGGCACGCCAGAGCCAGAACGCCAGTCCGCCCAGCACCAGGGTGACCGCGATGGCGCCGATCCGGTGCACCAGGTGAATGGCCATGCGGGCGGGATGATCCAGCACGCCAAATTCGTAATTCACGCCCAGGCCCCGCCACAGCACAAAGCCCTCGCCAAAGTCGGCATTGTCCGGCCAGTATTCACCAAGGCTGCAGGTGGGAAACTCGTTGCAGGCAAGGGCCGCGTAGTTGGTGCTCGTCCAGCCGCCCAGAGTGATCTGGCCAACGGCCGCCAACGTGCCGATGGCAAGGAATACCCCCAGTCCCGGCACCCGCGAGAGCCGTCCGGCCCCCAGTCGGTTGCTGCGCAGCGTCACCCACCAGAGCAGCGAGAGTGTCGCCAGCCCCCCCAGCAGGTGGGCCGTGACCACCGCAGGCTTCAGCTGCCAGGTCACCGTCCAGGCACCCAGCAGCCCCTGAAAGCAGACCAGGGCGACCAGCAGCAACGGCACGCGCCAGGGCTGGCCGGGGCGATGCCGCTGGCGCCAGGCGAATACGCCCATCCCCACAATCAGGGCGCCCAGACCGGTCGCCAGATAGCGATGCACCATCTCGCGCCAGCCCTTGCCCACATGCACCGGCGTGTCGGGGAATGCCTCATTGGCCGCCGCGATCGCCTCGGGGGTATTGGGGACATCCCACTGCCCGTAGCAGCCGGGCCAGTCCGGGCAGCCCAGCCCGGCGTCCGTCAGCCGCACCCAGGCGCCCAGGACCACGACACACAGCGCGGTAGCGGTCGCTACCAGGCTCAGACGATAAAACCAGGGATTGGGATTCATTCGTTGACAGCCTCCTCAAGGGCGCGGCGCTCGGCCTCCTCTTTGGCCAGACTGAGGAGGTTTTCCAGATCGTCCAGCAGGCCGGACGCATCCAGCGGCTGCGGATAGCGCATNACGTGATAACCGCGATAATCGACAATATGCGCGGCCATCGGTTCACCGTTGTGGACCGCCAGTCGATCCACCACCGGGTCGGCGGCCGACAGATTGAGAATGCCCGGGACCGGTTCAAACACCGGCGCCTCGAGGCTTTCGGGCTGCAGCACCACCAGACGCACCCGTTCAATGTCCCGATCCAGGGCGATCTGGGCCCGGTTGAGCATGTCGACACGCTCACGGCAGGCCTCGCCGCACGCCTCGCGCTGCGGCACAACAATCAGCCAGTCGCCGGCCAGGACCGGCGCCGGCTCGACCACGCCCTGCCACTGCCCGGGATTGATCTGCTCGGCCGGCTGCACCAGATCACCATTGTTGGTGAATGATTCGGGGCGCCAGTCGCTGAAGACCATGACCATGGCCGCGGCGGTGGGCAGGATGAATACCGCCAGGAGCGCAAACGGCTGCCAACGGCCCTTGAGTCGTTCGATCAAGTGCTCTCTCCTCGTGTTTGCCGGCGCGTGTTGACCACCAGCCAGATCAGGGTCAGAGCCGCCGCCAGCGAGAACCACTGCACCGCATAGCCCTGGTGGCGTTCGGGACCAAAGCGCCAGGCATCCCGGTCACTGCGCCGGGCGACGGCATCCGTGGTCAGCGATCCTTCGACCAGCACATAGTCGCTGAGCGGGTAATCGAGCATCGCGTTCATGGCCTCGAAATCAATGTATTGCAGGCGCCGCGGCCAATCGCCGCGGCCATCCGCCGCATCGCCCAGGCGCATGCCCACGGACGGCCCCGACTCGATGCGGCCGCTGACCCGTGCCGGCGACTCCGCCGGCGGCAGCTCGGGCAGCGTCTGACGGCTGTCCGCAATGGGCACGAACCCACGCTGCACCAGCACGGCGGCGTCACGGCCGCTCAGTCGCAATGGCGTCAGAACGCGGTAGCCGATGCGGCCATCCTGAACCTGGTTGTCCAGCAGAAATTGGTGGTCCGTGTCATAGCGGCCCTCGGCGGTGGCGCGCCGGTACTCATGCCGGGCCAGACTGGCCGCACGATCGTTGAGTGCCATCACCGGGGCGTCGGTGGCGGCCGCCTTATCGGCCAGCGCCGTGCGCTTTTCAGCCGCCCGGTCAAGCTGCCACTGGCCGAGGCCGATCAGAAGCACCAGCAACACCCCGTAAACCAGCGTGGGCAAGAGGCCGGGGGCGAACACCCAGCCGCCGATCCGAATGCCGCGACGGGCATTGGTCAAGCCAGCTGCCGCCCGTAACTTCCTTTACAATGCGCGCAAAGCGACAAGGAATAGCTCATGGATTTCGCAATTCGCATCACTATCTTGCTCACACTGTTCGTTATCGTCGCGAGCCTCGGTTCGGGCCTGTTCTATCTGATCCGCGACCGGGGCGAATCGCGCCGCACGCTCAATGCCCTGACGGTGCGGATCACGCTGTCGATCATCCTGTTTCTGCTGATCCTGGTGGGCTTTCTGACCGGCGCCATTGCCCCGAACAGCAGTCCGCTATAAGCGCGCTAGAGGATGTAGACGAAGATATACAGGCCCAGCCAGACCACGTCGACAAAGTGCCAGTACCAGGCCGCCCCCTCGAAGCCGAAGTGCGACTCGGGTNTGAAGTGGCCTTTCATGCACCGCAGCGTGATCACCAGCAGCATCAGTGTGCCGATCACCACATGCATGCCGTGGAAGCCGGTGAGCATGAAGAACGTCGATCCGTAGATGCCGGTTTCCATGCGCAGATTCAGGTGGACGTAGGCCTCGTAGTACTCGTAGGCCTGCAGACCAATGAACAGCGTGCCCAGCAGCACGGTGGCCCACATGAAACCGATCAGCTTGGTGCGGTTGTCATCCTTGAGGGCATGATGCGCGATGGTCAGCGTCATCCCCGAGGTCAGCAGGATCAGCGTATTGATGGTGGGCAGCGGCCAGGCGGCCATCGGCCGCCACTCCATGGCCGCATTGGCCGGCCCGGCGGTGGGCCAGCTGAGCGCCATTGAGTCCCACAGCAGACGGCTGGTCGCCGGGTCTTCGCCGGACAGCCACGGCACGGACAGCATCCGGGCGTAGAAGAGCGCGCCAAAGAACGCGGCAAAGAACATGATCTCGGAGAAGATGAACCAGATCATGCCCCAGCGCAGCGAGCGATCGACCTGATCACTGTAGAGGCCCTTGACGCCCTCGCTGACCACGTCACTGAACCAGCCAAACACAAACCAGGCGGTGATCAGACCGCCGCCGCCCATCACCCAGGTACCCAGCGCCATGCCTTCGAGGTACATCGCGATCCCGACCACCAGCGCGGTGACGCCGATGGTGCCGATGATCGGCCAGTAGCTTTGATGCGGGACGTAGTAGCCGCCCTGTGCCTGTGCCATTGTCTGCTCTCCCTCTCCCCCGGTCGGATCGCTAGAGACGATCGAGGAAAACCCCCAGATAGATGCCCAGAACGAGCAGCACGAGCAGGACGACCGTCCAGCGGATCCTGCGTCGTGTGCGTCGATCGACTTCGCGGTTGATCATTGCGCGGTGATTGCCTAACGGACCACCGGCGGTGTCTCGAACGTGTGATGCGGCGCCGGTGACGGCACATCCCACTCGAGACCGTCAGCGCCTTCCCAGGCCTTGGCCTCGGCCTGCTGGCCGCCGCGGATGCACTTGTAGAGCAGGTAGACGAACAACAGCTGGGCAAACCCAAAGCCGAACCCGCCGATGCTCGAGACCATGTTCCAGTCGGCGAACTGCACCGAGTAGTCCGGGATACGGCGCGGCATGCCGGCGAGCCCGAGAAAGTGCTGCGGGAAGAACAGCACGTTGACGAACACCACGGACAACCAGAAGTGCCACTGACCCAGCCGCTCGCTGTACATATGCCCGGTCCACTTCGGCATCCAGTAGTAGGCCGCCGCAAGAATGGCGAACACCGCACCGGTGACCAGTACGTAGTGGAAATGCGCCACCACGAAGTAGGTGTCGTGATACTGGAAGTCGGCCGGCGCGATCGCGAGCATCAGCCCCGAGAAGCCACCGATGGTGAACAGGAACACGAATGCCAGCGCGAACAGCATGGGCGTTTCAAACGTCATCGCCCCGCGCCACATGGTCGAGACCCAGTTGAACACCTTCACGCCGGTGGGGACCGCGATGAGCATCGTCGAGTACATGAAGAACAGCTCGCCGGCGAGCGGCATGCCGACGGTGAACATGTGATGCGCCCAGACAATGAACGACAGGAACGCGATGGACGCGGTGGCGTAGACCATCGAGCTGTAGCCGAACAGCGGCTTGCGGGCAAAGGTGGGGATGATCGTCGAGATAATCCCGAACGCCGGCAGGATCAGGATGTAGACCTCGGGATGCCCGAAGAACCAGAAGATGTGCTGATAGAGCACGGGATCACCGCCACCCGCGGCGCTGAAGAACGTGGTGCCAAAGTACTGATCGGTGAGCAGCATGGTCACCGCACCGGCCAGTACCGGCATGACCGCGATCATCAGGTAGGCGGTGATCAGCCACGTCCATACGAACAGCGGCATTTTCATCAGGCTCATGCCCGGGGCCCGCATGTTCAGGATCGTGGCGATGACGTTGATCGAGCCCATGATCGAGCTGATGCCAAGCACGTGGATCGCGAAGATCACGAACGGGAAGGCGGTACCGGTCTGGAGCATGAGCGGCGGATACATGGTCCAGCCACCTGCCGGGCCACCGCCGGGCATGAACAGCGTCGACAGCAGCACGGCAAAGCCGAACGGCAGCAGCCAGAAGCTCCAGTTGTTCATGCGCGGCAGCGCCATGTCGGGCGCACCCACCATCAGTGGGATCATCCAGTTGGCCAGCCCGGTAAACGCGGGCATGACCGCGCCGAAGATCATCACCAGCGCGTGCATGGTGGTCATCTGATTGAAGAAGTACGGATCGACAAGCTGAAGGCCGGGCTGGAACAGCTCGGCGCGGATCACCAGTGCCATTGCGCCGCCCACCAGGAACATGGCCAGCGAGAACAGCAGGTACATCGACCCGATGTCCTTGTGGTTGGTGGTCACCAGCCAGCGGGTGAAACCGGTCGGCTCCCCCTCATGCGATGCGTCGTTGTAGGTCGTTGCCGTCATCTCAACCATCTCCCCTGTCTGATTCTGTTTACCGGGCGGCCAGCTCGCCATCGGTCTCCGGCGTCGTGTCGGCATCGGCATCCGCCGTCATGCCCTCACCACTGGCCTGGCGGTTGGCAAGCCAGGTCTCGAACTCCGCCTTGGGCAGGGCCTCGACCACGATGGGCATGAAGCCGTGGTCACGCCCGCACAGCTCGGCACAGCGGCCGCGGTAGACCCCCGGCTCTTCGATTTCGGTCCACATCTCGTTGACATAGCCCGGGATCGCATCCTTTTTCCAGCCCAGATCCGGCATCCACCACGAGTGGATGACATCCGCGCCGGTGATCTGAAAGCGGATGCGGGTGTCGACCGGCAGGACCAGGCGCTGATCGACGTTCTGCAGGTAGTTGTCCACCGACGCCGGCTTGATCCCCGAGTCGAGGCGCCGCGCCCGGTCACTGTCAGTGGACAGCCGGCTCAGGAACTGCACGTCTTCGCCGCGGTATTCATAGCCCCAGAACCACTGATAGCCGGTTACCTTGACGGTCATTTCCGAGCCGCTGGTGTCGTCGAGGTCGATCAGCACCCGGGTGGCAGGCACCGCCATGGCCACCAGAATGACCAGCGGGATAACCGTCCAGACGATCTCCATGGTGGTGCTGTGATGGAATTTCGAAGGGGTCACGCCACGCGATTTCCGATGCCGGAAAATCGAATAGAACATGGCTCCGAACACGCCCACACCAATCACCACGGTGATCATGAAAATGGTCATGTGCAGGCCATAGATCTCGCGACTCGACTCGGTGACTCCCTGCGTCATGTTGAGCAGGCCAAAGTCGGCGCTGGCCGGTGCGGTGATCAAGGCGGCCGCCAGGGCGGTCAGTTGACCCGCGCGCTTCATCGCGGTTGCTGCAGTCATCCCGATTCTTCTCCAACGTTAGCGGTGAGCCCCGGCTTCCAGGATCTCCCCGGCCCATTCGATTCGGTGGCCATCACCGGACGCTCATCCCCCCATCGGGCCATCGGCCCGATACAGGCCCGCAGCGCCCGCTCAAGGCTGCGTCGCTCGTCCGTGTCGAGAAACGCGCCAATCACCAGCGACTGATCCCGCGAGCGCAGCAGCAACTGGGTTTCGTCCCAGCGCCGGGACACCCGGCGAAGCTGCACATCGGTCCAGGTCCGGTCCATTTCGAAGCGCTGCTCGACCCGGCCGCAGCCCTTTTCCACCACCACGGCGTTGTCCACGACGTGAATGATCTCGCGGTCGAGCGAGCGTCGCGCCGACTTGTACAGCGCCCATCCCAGCGCCGTCACTTCAATGCCCGCAAACGGCAGGATCGGCCAGAGCCCGTACCAGGTACAGACCAGCGCAATCCCCAGACATACCGTGCTGATGCCGGCAAAAATCAGCATCGTCTGCCGCCAGTCGGGCGCGATATTGGGCGCCAGAACAAAGCGGCGGCCGTGATTCGGCTCGCTTTCCGTCCGGGTACTCATGGGCCCGCCCCGCTCGGGTTAAAACTGATAGGCGTCAAGTTTAGTGAATTCCGCGCGCGGAGGAAAGCAACACCCCCGACGCCGATCGCCTCAGCGCTGGCGATGAGGCATTGACAGGGTATCCAGCGGCACCCGCACGGCGCCGTCATCGCCGGTCATCTGCATCTGGGCATCGGTGCCCCAGGCGTGCCCGTAGGCGATTTCCCAGGTTGCCGGCAACCGGCCCTCGGCGTCGGCAAGCGCCTGATAGGCGGTTTCCATGGCCTGCCAGCGCTGCCTCGAGGTGAGGCCCGGCTGGCGGGCCGCCAGGGCATTGCGCAGTCCCAGCGCGTCAAGATCGCGGATCAGGGCGGGCACATCGGCATAGGTCAGCGTGAAATGCTCCATGTCCATCACCGGATCCGCCAGGCGGGCATTGACCAGGGCATCGCCAATATCATGCATATCAACAAAGCCGTGCACATGCGGCGTCTGGTCGGCTGCCTGCCAGGCCGTGCGCAATTCGTCGAGGGTATCCGGCCCAAAGGTGGCAAACAGCAGCACGCCGTCGGGGCGCAGCACGCGCTGCAACTCGCGGGCCGTGGGCGCCAGATCGGGCACGCGATGCAGCGCCAGACTCGAGACCACCAGATCAAAGCTGTCATTGCGAAACGGCAGCTGATCGAGCCCCGCGCACACCCCCGGCGGACGGCGCCAGCGGCCGGCCCGCCGCCGCGTCTGCGCCACCAGCGGGGCGACCAGATCCATGGCGTAGTAATCCGCCCGCGGATAGCGCTTGCGCAGCGCCTGGGTGTTCAGTCCGCTGGCACAGCCAAGATCCAGCATCGCGGCCGGCTGCAGGCGGATGTAGTCGAGCCGTTCCACCAGTCGTCGACTGACCTCGCCGTGGAGCACCGCCGCCTCGTCGAAACGCGGTGCGGCGCGCTCCAGCCGGCGGCGAAGCACCCGGGGATCAAGCTGCAGGGGATCATCGGCGAGATCTGACATACGTCCATCCTGACATAATCCGCCGCCGGTCGGCAGCGCCCGCCCGGGTACTGGTCGCGGCCCGGGCGCACCGGCAGTCTGGCGGCATGAGCCGACCCCCCGCCAAGCCGCCTCAAACCCGCACCGCGTGGCGGCCGCCCGGCCGCTGGGCGGCGTTTTTGCACAACCTGTTCAGCGGCCGCTGCCGGTTCTGTCAGGCCCGCAGCCTGGCGTGCCCGCTGTGCCCCGGCTGTCGCGAGGATCTGCCCTGGATCAGCGCGGCCTGCGAGCGCTGCGGCCTGCCGCTGGCCTCGGGCGAGCCGCTGTGCGCGGGCTGTCGCACCGCACCGCCGCCGCTTGATCGAACCCGCGTGATCTGGACCTACAGCGATGGCGTTGATGAGCTGATTCGGGCGTTCAAGCTGCACGAGGATCTGGCTGCCGGCCGTCTGCTGACCGAGCTGGCCGCCGCAGCACTGCATCAACGCCGCACCCCCTGCCAGGGCCCGCTGGTGCCCATGCCGCTGCATCCAACCCGCTATCGCCGGCGCGGCTTCAACCAATCGGCGCTAATCGCCGGCTGGCTGGGGCCGCCGGTGGCGTCATCGCTGATCCGGCGCCACCGCTACACCGCGCCCCAGCGTGGCCAGACGGCCGCCGACCGGCGCACCAACCTGCACGGGGCATTCCGCTTGCAGCGCCCGCCCCCGCCCGCAGTCACTCTGGTGGATGACGTCGTGACCACCGGCGCCAGCCTGGCGGCGGTGGCCGATTGCCTGCGCCAGGGCGGGGTCGAGCGCATCGAGGTGATCGCCCTGGCCCGGGCGATTTAGCCGCCTGTCAGATAGGACAGCGCAATACCCACGAACACCACACCGCCGTACAGATTGTTGTTGAGAAACGCCCCAAAACTGCCGTCACGGCTGCGGTCGCGGATCAGCCACTGCTGGCGCAGGAACAGCCCAGCGCCCAGCGCCAGCGCCAGGTAGTACACCGGCCCCAGGCCGGCGCGCCAGCCGATCACCGCCAGCAACAGCGTCAACAAGACCTGCAGCAGCCCGATCATGGCCCGGTCGTAGCGCCCGAACAGCACCGCCGTGGACTTGATGCCCACCTTCAGATCGTCGTCGCGATCGACCATGGCGTACTGGGTGTCGTAGATCGTCGCCCACACCACCGAGGCGGCGAATACCAGCCAGGCGAGCGCCGGCACATTGCCGGTCTGGGCGGCAAAGGCCATGGGGGCTGCCCAGCCGAAGGCCGCCCCCAGGTGGACCTGCGGGAGATGGGTGTGGCGTTTCATGAACGGATAGGTGGCGGCAAGGGCCACACCGCCCAGCGAGAGCAGGATCGTGAGCCGGTTCATGAGCAGCACCAGGGCGAAGGCGATCAGGCACAGGGCCACAAACAGCAGTAGCGCCTCGCGCTCGCTGACCTCGCCGGTGGTCAATGGCCGGGTACGGGTGCGTTTGACGTGGCGATCAAAGTCGCGATCGGCATAGTCATTGATCACGCAGCCGGCGGCGCGCATCACCACCACGCCCAGCACGAACACCACCAGCACATCCAGCCGCGGCTCGCCGGCCGCCGCCAGCCACAACGCCCAGAGCGTGGGCCACAGCAGCAGGAAGTTGCCGATGGGTCGGTTCAGGCGCGCCAGCCGGGCATACAGCGCCAGCCGATGCCCCCAGTCGGTGACGGATGCGCTCATGCGTGCAGCTCCTCGATCAGGGGTTGCAGGAAAACCTCGGTCACCAGCAACGGACGGCCGGCGATCGAGAACACCGAGCGCCGCGCCCATTGCGGTTGGGCGCCCTGCGCCCGGGCCCGGGCGCCCAACCGCGAGTCGCCGGTCAGTGCCGCCACCTCGATGGGCCCGCGGGCCACCGGGTAGCGGCCAAACAGCAACGCCCCCAGCGGTTGCCGCCCCAGGGTGCGCAGACGGCGCAGTGGCCCCTCGAGACTGTGACGCGGAATGACGCTGCGGGCATAGATCCAGGGCTGGTCCCCGGCGCCCAGCCTGACCTCACGAATCCACAGCCAGGCCGGCCCGGGGGCGCCCAGCCGGCGACGCTCGTCCGGCCAGGGCCGCCCCCAATACTCGCGCAGGACCTGCACGTCGAACGCGCCGCCGGCCTGCGCCCGCAGTCGCCGGGTCAGCGAACCCGGTTCGTCCAGCCAGTCGCGGACGGCCCCCGGCCGCGGACGAGCGCCGGGCACACCCCGCGGTCGCCAGTGACGCAGTCCCGGCTCAGCCATGCTGGAATCCCCTCATACCTGTGCGTAACGCTCGCCCTCGCCCACCCAGCGGCGAATCAACTCGGACACGGCCACCGGATCGGCGTCGAGCAGCTCGCGCGCCGCCACCTGGACCGAGTCCAGCAGATCGCCGTCGCGGGTCAGATCCGCAATCCGATAGGTCAGCGCCCCGGTCTGGCGCGTGCCCAGCACTTCGCCGGGGCCACGGATTTCGAGATCGCGCCGGGCGATGCGAAATCCGTCGTTGCTCTCGCGCAGCACGCCCAGGCGCGCCCGGGCCGTATCGCCCAGCGGACCATGGTACAGCAGCACGCAGCTGCTTCGGGCATGCCCGCGCCCCACCCGGCCGCGCAGCTGGTGCAATTGCGAGAGACCCAGCCGCTCGGCATTCTCGATGATCATCAGCGAGGCGTTGGGGACATTGACACCCACTTCGATGACGGTGGTGGCCACCAGCAGATCGATCTCGCCGGCCTCGAATTGCGCCATGACATGCTCTTTGGCGGACGCCGACAGGCGCCCGTGCACCAGCCCGATACTCAGCCCCGGCAGTTGCTCGCGCAGTCGCTCAGCGGTGGCTTCGGCCGCCTCGGCTTCGAGCCAGTCCGAGTCCTCCACCAGGGTGCACACCCAGTAGGCTTGCCGGCCCTGCGCGCCGACCGCCCGAATGCGCTCGATGACGGCTTCGCGGCGGGTGTCCGGGAGGGCGACGGTCTGCACGGGCAAACGCCCCGGCGGCAACTCGTCGATCACCGAAGTATCCAGATCGGCGTAGGCAGTCATCGCCAGCGTGCGCGGGATGGGTGTGGCGGTCATCACCATCTGATGGGGCTGGTGACGGTCGCTGCCCTTATCCCGCAACGCCAGACGTTGATGGACGCCGAAGCGATGCTGCTCGTCGATCACCACCAGGCCCAGCGACTGGAACACCACATCGGCCTGGAACAGCGCGTGGGTGCCCACCACCACCTGGATGTCGCCGGCGGCCAGCCCGCTCAGCGTGGCCCGCCGCTGGGCGGCTCCAGCGCGGCCGCTCAGCCAGCCGACCCGCAACCCGAGGGGCTCGAGCCAGTCCCGAAAGCTGCGCTCGTGCTGCTCGGCGAGCAGCTCGGTGGGGGCCATGATCGCCACCTGCCAGCCGGCGGCCACGGCATGCAGGGCGGCCAGCGCCGCGATCACCGTTTTGCCCGAGCCGACATCGCCCTGCACCAGTCGCAGCATGGGCACCGCCTGGCCCAGATCGGCCAGCACCTCGGCGTGCACGCGCTGCTGGGCGCCGGTCAACTCAAACCCCAGCCCGTCCAGAAAACGCGCTGCCCCGGCCCTGTCCTCACCAATCACCGGCGCGGGCATGACCTGCTGCTGGGCGGCGCGCAGGCGCAGCAGACTGAGGCGGTGGGCCAGCAGTTCCTCGAAGGCCAGGCGCCGCACGCTTGGGTGCCGCCCCTCGAGCAGTGCATCGACATCGCTATCGGCGGCCGGCGCATGGACCTGCGCCAGCGCCGTGTCCAGCGATGGCAGATCCAGGGATGCGCGCAGCGGCGCGGGCAACCACTCGGTGACGGCGCCGGGTCGTGCCAGTGCGGCCGCAATGGCCCGCCGCAGCGCCGCCTGGGTCACACCCTCGGTGGCCGGATAGACGGGCTTGAACTCGCCCTGCGCGGGAGCGGCACCGGCCTCCACGCGCTGCCAGTCGGGATGGACCATCTGCAGGACCACCGGCCCGGCACGGGCCTCGCCAAACACCCGCAGCGACACGCCGCGGGCCATCTGGCGCTGCTGACTGGCGTAGAAATGAAAGAACACCAGCTCGAGACTGCCGGTGCCGTCGCTGATGCGACAGATCAGCCGCCGGCGTTGCCCGCCCACGATCTCCACCGCGGTTACCGTGCCATCCACCAGCGCCGCCACGCCGGGGACCAGCTCGCCGATGGCCCGCACCCGGGTGCGATCCTCGTAGCGATTGGGCAGGTGAAAGGGCATGTCCTCGACCCGCTCGAGCCCCAGCCGCGCCAGTTTCTCGGCGAGCCGTGGACCGATCCCCGGCAAGCGGGCCACCGGCGTGCCCGACGCGGCGGCGCCCTCGGTCATGGATCAGGCGTCTTCGGCCAGGCTCAGGATTGCCTCGACCTCGACCATTGCCCCCTTGGGCAGCTCGCGCACGCCGACCGCGGCACGCGCCGGGTAGGGCTCGGCAAAGGTCTCCGCCATGATGTCGTTGACCGTCGCGAAATGGCCGAGGTCGGTCAAAAAGATCGTCAGCTTGCAGATCGAGGCCAGATCGCCCCCGGTGGCGATGCAGACGTGGCGCAGGTTATCGAATACCTGCCGGGTCTGGACTGCGATATCCCCCTCGACCAGGGTCATGGTGGCGGGATCCAGCGGGATCTGACCCGAAATGAAGGCCAGATCGCCGACCTGCACCGCCTGCGAATAGGGCCCGATCGCCGCCGGGGCCTGATCAGTCTGAATGATACGGCGTGTCATGGCTTGCTCCGTTTTGTGATGACTCGGGGCGCTCAGCCGCGCCGCCGGGTGATGCGCTGCACCGCCGACAGGCCCCGCAGCCGGCGCATGATACGCGCCAGATGGACGCGGTCACGCACCCCCACCACCAGCCGCAGGGTGGCAATCATGTCGGCTTTCTCGTCGATCTCGACGGCGTCGATGTTGGAGTCGAGATCGGAGATGACCGCCGCGACACTCGCCAGCACACCCCGATTGTTCATGACGTCCATGTCCACGGCCACCGGATAGTCGCCCTCGGCGATGGCGCCCCAGCGCACGTCCACCCACTTCTCGGGGTGCTTGCGGTACTCGCGGATGTTGTTGCAGGCCTCGTGGTGCACCACCACGCCGCGTCCGGCGCTGGCAAAGCCGACAATGGGATCGCCCGGGATCGGCCGGCAGCAGCGCGCAAACGCCACCACCGCGCCTTCGGTGCCCTGCAGAGTCAGTGCGCCCCCGGTGCCGGCGGCCTCCGACCGGTCGGCGGCATCGTCACCCCCGGCCAGATAGCGGGCCACAAACCAGGGCAGCCGACGGCCCAGGCCGACTTCCTCGAACACCTGCTCGACATCCTCGACGCCGAACGACTCGAGGGCCGCCGCGATCTGATCGTCGCCGAGATCGCCCAGGCTCAGATCCATGGCGTTGAGACCGCGCTCGACCAGACGCCGACCCAGGTCAGTGGCCTCGGCACCCTGCAGTCGCTTGAGGCTCTGACGGATGGCCGAGCGCGCCTTTGCGGTCACCACAAAATCGAGCCATGCCGGATTGGGACGGGCGACCGGCGCGGCGATGATCTCGACCGTCTCGCCGGTCTTGAGCGGCGTGCGCAGCGGGGCGAGGCGATTATCGATGTTGGCGGCAATGCAGGCATCACCGATCTCGGAGTGAACGGCGTAGGCAAAGTCCACCACCGTGGCGCCCTTGGGCAGCTCCATGATGTCGCCGCCGGGCGTAAATACGTAGACCTCGTCAGGGAGCAGATCGATCTTGACGTTTTCGATGAACTCCAGCGAGTTGCCCACGTTTTCCTGGATCTCGAGCAGACCGTGCACCCACTCGCGGGCGCGGGTCTGGGCGACATTGCTGGGCTGGCCCGGATCCTTGTACAGCCAATGCGCGGCGATCCCGGCCTCGGCCACGCGATCCATCTCGGCGGTGCGAATCTGCACCTCGAGCTGAACGCGGCGCGGCCCCAGCAGGGTGGTGTGCAGGCTCTGATAGCCGTTGACCTTGGGGATGGCGATGTAGTCCTTGATCCGGCCCGGCAGCGGTTTGTAGCGCCCGTGGCAGTGGCCCAGCACCCGGTAGCAGGTATCCACATCCGCGACCACCACGCGAAAGCCGTAGACGTCGAAGATATCCTCGAAACCGGCCTGCTTGCTGCGCATCTTCTGATAGATGCTCCACAGATGCTTTTCCCGGGCGCTGATCTGTGCGTCGATGCCCGCTTCGGTCAGGCTTGACTGAATCTCGTCACGGACATTATCCAGCAGCTCGCGGCGCGATCCGCGCTGCTGGCGCACCCGCTCCTTGAGAACGCGATAGCGCATCGGATGCAGGGCGGCAAACCCCAGGTCCTCGAGCTCCACCCGAATGCTGTTGATGCCCAGCCGCTGGGCGATCGGTGCATAGATCTCGAGGGTTTCGCGGGCAATGCGCGCACGCTTGCTGGGCGGCATCACAAAGATGGTGCGCATGTTGTGGAGGCGATCGGCCAGCTTGATCAGAATCACCCGGATGTCTTTCGACATGGCCAGGATCATCTTGCGGAAGTTCTCGGCCTGGGCCTCGGCCTTACTGCGAAAGTTGATCTGGGTGAGCTTGGAGACGCCATCCACCAGCTGCGCCACTTCCGGGCCGAAGGCCTCGGCGATCTCGGCCTTGGCGGTGGGCGTGTCCTCGATCACGTCGTGGAGGATGGCGGCGCAGAGGCTCTCGGCATCCAGCCCCATTTCACCCAGTGTCCGCGCCACCGCCAGCGGGTGGGTGATGTAGGGCTCGCCGGACAGGCGGCGCTGTCCCTGATGGGCCTGCGCGCCAAACTGATAGGCGCGATAGACTTTCTGGACGTTATGCGGGTCGAGGTAGTTTTCGAGCAGCGAACACAGGTCGGCCGCCCGGGCCGCGGAGTCGTATCCCGATGTGTCGGGGGTGACTACTGCCTCGCTGCTGGCCATGACACCCCGGTCAGTCGCCGGTCTCCGCCCCGTGGTCCGCCGGCGGCTCGGCGGGCAGGTCGGCCGCTTGCGGCTCGGCCTCGCTGCTGGCGTCATCCAGCGCGCCCAGCGCCTCGGCCGCCTCCGCTTCGACGTTGAGGATGTCGGCGGTGACATAGCCCTCGGCGATCTCGCGCAGCGCGACCACGGTGGGCTTGTCGTTTTCCCAGTCCACCAGCGGCTGGGCGCCGTGCGCCACCTGTCGGGCGCGACGCGTGCCGGCCAGCACCAGTTCGAAGCGGTTATCGATGTTGTCGAGGCAGTCCTCAACCGTGACTCGTGCCATGGCGGCGATCTCCAGAATGAATGCGCTGTGGAATGCTTCCCAGTCTAGCCTGAAAGCCAGGTTGCAATAAAGGCTTGATTGTGCGGCCAGAAACGCCGGGGGACCGCGGGCTCAGCCCGACCCGTCGGTGCCGGTGAGCCGTGCCAGCGCATCGGCATGGACGCGCGTCTGCTGATCGGTGCCCAGCCGCCGCGCCCGGATGATGGCCTCGAGGTCGGCCAGCGCCACCGAAAAGTCGTCATTCCAGACCAGATAATCGTATTCGCGGCAATGGCTCATCTCGCTGACCGCCTCGGCCATTCGCGCCTCGATCACCGCATCGCTGTCCTGACCGCGGCCGCGCAGCCGGGCCTCGAGCACGTCCCGCGACGGCGGCAGGACAAAGATCGACACGCAGTCCGGCAGACGCTCGCGGATCTGGCGGGCCCCCTGCCAATCGATCTCCACCAGCACGTCGCGACCAGCGGCCAGATCATCGTCCACCGCGGCCCACGACGTCCCATAGCGGCGATCGAAGACGCGGGCGTGCTCGAGAAACGCATCGGCATCGATCAGGCGCCGAAACCCCGGATCATCCACAAAATGATAGTCATGACCGTCGCGCTCGCCCGGCCGCGGCCGACGCGTGGTGTGCGAGACCGAAAAGCACAGCCGCGGATCCCGCGCCATGAGCGCACGGAGTAGCGAGGTTTTGCCGGCGCCGGAAGCGGCCGACACGATATACAGAGTGCCCGTTGTGCCCGATTGCATGGGCGGAATGTTACCCTGCGCGCTTCATTTTCGCATCTTGCCAACCACCCGGGAGATCCGCATGCGCCCCAGCGGCCGAAGCCCTGACCAACTCCGCACCGTTCGCCTGACCCGCGACTTCACTCGACATGCCGAAGGCTCGGTGCTGGTGGAGTTCGGGGACACCCGGGTGCTCTGCACCGCCTCGGTCGAAGAGCGCGTGCCGCCGTGGCTGCGCAACAAGGGCCGCGGCTGGGTAACTGCCGAGTATGGCATGTTGCCGCGAGCCACCGGCAGCCGCACCGACCGCGAGGCCGCCCGGGGCCGTCAGCAGGGCCGCACCATCGAGATCCAGCGACTGATCGGCCGCAGCCTGCGCGCCGTGGTTGATCTGGAAGCCCTCGGCGAGCGGCGCATCGTCGTCGACTGCGATGTCCTGCAGGCCGATGGCGGCACCCGCACCGCGGCGATTACCGGCGGCTATGTCGCCCTCGCCGACGCGGTGCAGACCCTGGTGCGGGCCCGCAAGCTGCGCCGCAACCCCCTGCACGGCCACGTCGCCGCGATTTCGGTGGGCATTCACCAGGGCACGCCTGTGCTCGACCTGGACTACGCCGAAGACTCCGAGGCCGAGACCGACATGAATGTCATCATGAATGATGCCGGCCACTTCATCGAAGTCCAGGGCACCGCCGAGGGCCATGCCTTCCGCCGCCCCGAGCTTGACGCCATGCTGGATCTGGCCGGCGCCGGCATCGCCGAACTGATCACCGCCCAGCGGACCGCACTGGAGGGCTGACATGGCGCTCATTGAGCGACTGGTACTGGCGAGTGGCAATCAAGGCAAGCTGGCCGAGCTCACCGCTCTGTTGAGTGGCCCCGTCGCCGAGATTGTCCCGCAGTCCTTTTACTACGTGCCCGAAGCGGCGGAAACCGGGACCACCTTTGTCGAGAACGCCCTGATCAAGGCGCGTAACGCCGCCGCCCACACCCGGCTGCCCGCCATCGCGGACGACTCGGGGCTCGAGATCCCGGCACTGGATGGCGACCCCGGCGTGCGCTCGGCGCGCTGGGCCGGCGAGGAGGCCAGCGACGCCGACAACAACGCCCGGTTGCGCGATGCGTTGATCGATCTGGGCGAGGATGAGCGCGGCGCCGCCTATCGCTGCGTGCTGGTGGCGCTGCGCCACGCCGATGACCCCGCGCCCCTGATCGCCGAGGGGGTGTGGACCGGGCAGCTGATCGAAACGCCCCAGGGCGACGGCGGATTCGGCTATGACCCGCATTTCTACCTGGCTGAGTCCGGCTGCACCGCCGCCGAGCTGCCCGCCGACACCAAGAACATGCTGAGTCACCGCGGTCAGGCGCTGAGTGCCCTGCGTCGGCGGCTGGAGCAGGAATGGCGGCGGCCCTGACCCCGCCGCCGCTGGGGCTGTACGTGCACCTGCCGTGGTGCGTACAGAAGTGCCCCTACTGCGACTTCAACTCCCATGCGCTGCGCGGCGAGCTGCCCGAGACGGCCTACACCCAGGCCCTGCTGCGCGATGCCGAGCGCGAGGCCGTCGGTGCCGACGGCCGACGCGTCGACAGCGTTTTCATCGGCGGTGGCACGCCAAGCCTGTTCAGTGCCGAGGCCATTGGCACGCTGCTCGACGGCCTGCGCCAGCGACTCAACCTGTCCCGCACCGCCGAGGTTACCCTCGAAGCCAACCCCGGCACCCTCGAGGCCGGCCGCTTCGAGGGGTTTCTGGGCGCAGGTGTCAATCGGTTGTCCATCGGTGTGCAGAGCTTTGACACCCACCACCTCGAGCGCCTTGGACGCATCCACGGCGGCCACGAAGCGGCGGCGGCAGTGACGGCGGCCCAGCGTGCCGGATTCGAGCGCATTAACGTCGATCTGATGCACGGCCTGCCCGGACAGACCGCCGCCGAGGCGCTGGATGATGTCGAGCAGGCGCTGGCACTGGGGGTTCGACATCTGTCGCATTATCAGCTGACCCTCGAGCCCGGCACCGCCTTTTTCGCCCGTCCGCCGACACTGCCGGATGACGACCGGCTCGCCGACATCGAGGCGGCCTGCGCCGAGCGCATCGACGCCGCCGGACTGCAGCGCTACGAGGTATCCGCCTGGGCGGTTGCCGGCGAGGAATGCCGTCACAATCTGAACTATTGGCGCTTTGGGGATTATCTGGCGATCGGTGCCGGTGGCCATGCCAAGCTGAGCAGCCCGGAGGGGCGCATAAGCCGCACTCACAAGCAGCGGCTGCCGCGGCTCTATCAGGATCTGGCAGGCACTGATGCGGCCATCGCCGGGCGGCGCGACGTCGACACCGACGAGCGCCCGCTGGAATATCTGATGAACGCCCTGCGCCTGACTGACGGCACATCAATGGCCGATGCCCAGGCCCGCACAGGCCTGCCGGCATCGGCCTTTGAGCCGGGGCTGAGCGAGGCCCGACGGCGCGGACTGATGGTTCAGGACCCCTCGCGGCTGCAGGCGACGGTACTGGGCCAGCGCTTTCTCAATGACCTGCTGGAGCTATTTGAGTGATGATCGAAACGCTCACCATCGACTGCCCCTATTGCGGCGAGGCGTTTGCCACCGTGGTCGACTGCTCCGCCGGCGATCAGGACTACATCGAGGACTGCGTCGTGTGCTGCCGGCCCATCGAGTGCCGACTGACGGTCACCCCCGACGGCCCGGTCCTGACGGTGCAGCGCGACGACGACTGATCAGATCGGCAGCGGCGTCTTGTACAGCGCCACCATCACGATGTAGGCGTAGACCACCAGCGCGGCAAAAAACGCCGTCACCCGGATCGTCGCGGTGCGGCCGCGCTTGAGGGCGATGATGCCGAGGACGATATAGACCACCAGCGCGACCACCTTGGCGGTAATCCAGTCGTGGAGCACCACCGGGTAGCGCCAGCCGATCCAGGCCACTGCGAAGGCCGTGACCAGCAGCGTCGTGTCGATCACATGCGGCACGATCTTGACCCATTTGCGCTGCAGCATCGCCGAGCCGGCGACCATCCAGCCACCCCGCAGGATGAACAACAGAACCGTCAGCGTGGCGACGGTGGTATGCAGATGCTTGAGCCCGATATAGAGCATGGACGGTTTCCTGTTCGACGGCCGATTGAATCGCGCCATCCTACCGTCGCGGCATGACCCGGTCGAGCGCGTCTCTTGTACCGCTGGCAGCGACCGCCTAACATACGCGCATCTTTTAACCAGTGTTTCGAGAGACGGAATGAAGAAAAACATCCATCCCGAGTACCGCCAAGTGGTGTTTCAGGACATCTCCGCGGACTACTCGTTTCTGACCCGCTCGACGGTGAAGACCGACGAGACCATCCAGTGGAAGGACGGCAACGAATATCCGTTGGTCAAGGTCGAGATCTCCAGCGCCAGCCACCCGTTCTACACCGGCAAGCAGCGTGTGCTGTCGAGCGGTGGTCGGGTTGATCAGTTCCGTCGTCGCTATGGCGGGATGGCGAAAGGCTCCAAGGGCTGAGACCGGATAGCGCCGAGCGAACAGGAGGCGTCTCGATGGCCGACAAGACCGTCACGATCACCGACAATGAGACCGGCCGGCGAGCGGACATGCCGGTGCGCCAGGGCACCCACGGCTCTGACGTTATCGATATCCGCTCGCTGCCGAGCGATCTCGGCTACTTCACCTACGATCCGGGCTACGGCACCAGCGGCAGCTGCCAGAGCGACATCACCTTTATCGATGGTGAGCAGGGCATCCTGCTGTACCGCGGCTACCCCATCGAGCAGCTCGCCGAGCATGGCTCGTTCCTCGAGGTAGCGCGACTGCTGATTCATGGCGATCTGCCCAACAAGCGCGAGCTCGAGGAGTTCGAGGACGCCATTACCCGGCACACGATGGTCAACGAAAGCCTGCGGATCTTCTTTAACGGCTTTCACTACGACGCCCATCCGATGGCCATGCTGACCGGCGTTGTCGGATCGCTATCGGCGTTCTATCACGACGCCATGGACATCACCGATCCCGATAGCCGCCTGCTGTCGGCGCATCGCATCATCGCCAAGATGCCCACCATCGCCGGCGCCTCGTTCAAGCATATGGTGGGCGAGCCCTTCGTCCACCCGCTCAACCGCCTGTCCTACACCGGCAATCTGCTGAACATGCTGTTCGCGCGACCCAGCGAGGACTACGCGATCAACCCGGTGGCGGAGCGTGCCCTCGATCAGCTGCTGATCCTGCATGCCGATCACGAGCAGAACGCCAGCACCTCCACCGTCCGGCTGGCCGGCAGCACCGGGACCAACCCGTTCGCCGCCATCTCGGCCGGCTGTGCCGCCCTCTGGGGCCCCGCCCACGGTGGTGCCAACGAGGCGGTGCTCAACATGCTGAGCGAAATCGGCAGTGTCGATCAGGTCCCGAAGTACATCGAAAAGGCCAAGGACAAGAATGACCCGTTCCGGCTGATGGGCTTTGGCCATCGGGTCTACAAAAACTACGACCCGCGGGCGACGATCATTCGCAAGACCTGCCACGAGCTGCTCGATGAGCTGGGTGTGGGCAATGATCCGCAGCTCGAGCTGGCCATCCGGCTCGAGGAAATCGCCCTCGCCGACGACTACTTCGTCGAGCGCAAGCTGTATCCCAACGTCGACTTCTATTCGGGCATCATCTATCGCGCCCTGGGCATTCCCAAGGAGTTCTTCACGGTGCTGTTCGCCATCGGCCGCACGCCGGGCTGGATCGCCCAGTGGATGGAGATGCTCTCCGACCCCGAGCAGCGCATCGGTCGTCCGCGCCAGCTCTACACCGGCCCCGCCCGCCGCGACTACGTCCCGCTGCATCGCCGCGGCTAGGCCCTAGTCGACGGCGTCGGCGTCCTCGGCGATCAGCGCCTCGACGTCGCGACGGCTGGCCCGCTGCATGGGTCGGCCGTCGATCGGGCTTTTCGGCGGCTGGTGATTGCCACGCCCCGCAAAGACCGCCACCGTGATCGGCGTGTCGCCGGCCATGAAGTGGTGCACGGGGATCATCCCGTAGTCATCCTCGAACCGAAACCGCTTTTCCTGGGTGTCGAAGGGGATGTCGTGATCCATGAGAAAGAACACGACATCCTCGGGGGTATCGGCAAAGCAGTGCAGGTCCACCGCGCTCTGGTCGCCGGCGGTGCCATCCAGCACCGAGCCCGTCAGTCGCGGCCGGAACGCCGCGAAAAACGTCATGGCCTCAAGGGCCGCCTCCCGCAGTGACTGCAGGGCGGTAACCTGGCGCTCGCCGCCAAACAGACGTTGATAATCCTGCAGCGCCGCCTGGATTTCGCGGTTCTGCGGCAGATTGGTGGTCCGTGGGGCGTTCAGCTGCAGCGCTGCCTTGCGTTTGGCGATTGAGAAGTCCCGAATCCCCTCGACCGCCATGATGCGGGCCGACTCCTGAACCAGACGTTCGCGCATGCGGGCGTCGCGGTTGGCTTTTCCTCGGGCCATGGTGGCGCACTCCAGGGTCAGAAAAGAGGGTCGTCCGCCCCCCCGGTGCGACCCGACGAGCCATCGTCACTGGGCGCGGGCGGTGGCGGGAGGTGATCGGTACGAAAGGTCTCGTACAGGGCGTCGCCGACATCACCGCTGACCCGCTCGCCGGTCTCGGGGTCGATTTTCACGGTCACCAGATCGCTGGGGCGCGACCACTCCGACGCGGGGCGCCCCGCGAGCGCCTCACCCATGAAGTCCATCCAGATGGGCAAGGCGGCACGACCGCCGGTTTCATAACGCCCCAGACTCTGACGCTCGTCGAAGCCGACCCAGACCGTGGTCACCAGATCACCATTAAACCCCGAAAACCAGGCATCGTTCTGGTCATTGGTGGTGCCCGTCTTGCCGGCGATGTCCGAGCGCCCCAGTTCGCTGGCCCGGCGGGCGGTGCCCTCTTCGACCACATCGCGCAGCATCGAGCGCATCAGCCACGCATTGTCGGCGCTGATCGCGCGAGGCCGCTCGTCGGACTCGGCCGGGGACTGTTCAGCAACGGTTTCGCCGTCGTTGTCGACAATCCGTTCAATGACATGCGGCTCGATGGAATAGCCGCCATTGGCGAACACCGCGTACGCACGAGCCAGTTCCAGGGGCGTGACCTCGGCGGCCCCCAGTGCCAGCGACAGGTTGCGCGGCAAACGCTCGCGGGGCAGGCCAAAGCGCTGGAGGTGCGCCAGCGTGGGGCTGATGCCCACCCGGCGCAGCACCCGAATGGAGACCAGATTGCGGGAATAGGTCAGGGCTTCGCGCAGCCGGGTCGGACCAAACACTCGGCCGCTGTAATTCTCGGGGCGCCAGACATCCTCGAGCGCCGCATCGGCGAACACCACTGGCGCATCGTTGATCAGCGTCGCCGGCGTCAGGCCATTGGCAAGCGCCGCCGAGTAGATCAACGGCTTGAAGGCCGAACCGGGCTGGCGGGCGGCCTGAGTAACGCGGTTGAACTTGCTGAACGAAAAATCATAGCCGCCGACCAGCGCGCGGATCCGCCCGGTATCCGGGGTCATGGCGACCAGCCCGCTCTGGGGCTCGGGCAGCTGGGCCAGCCGCCAGCCGTCATCGGTCTCGCGGGCGTACACGACATCCCCCACCGAGAGCACATCACCCGGAGCGTCGGGATTGCGCCCCATGGCATTGCGGCCGAGTTGCGGCCGCGCCCACTGCATTCCCGCCCAGGGCAGCGCAAGACGCTCGTCTGCCGCAGTCAGCAGCGTGGCCCCGGTGTCCTCGAGCGCAGTCACCACACCCACGCGTAACGCTCCCGGACGCGGAAATCCGGACAACCGATCCAGCAACGCCGCGCGGGGTCCGTCGATGAGCGCCGGGTCAAGTTGCGCCAGCGGGCCTCGATAGCCGTGGCGTTCATCATAGGCGTGCAGACCCGAGCGCAAGGCCTGACGCGCTTCACGCTGGCGCTCGGCCGAGACGGTGGTGTAGACCGAATAGCCCTCGGTGTAGGCGGGGGTGCGGCCGAAACGCTCAACCAGCTGGGCACGCACCATCTCCGCAACATAGGGCGCGTCAACGCCGGGTTCGCGACGGTGCCGGTCGGCCGTGATGGGTTGATCCATGGCGCTTTCGTAGCGCTCCTGGTCGATCACGCCGGTTGTCAGCATGCGCCCCAATACATAGGCACGTCGGCTCAGCGCCTCGTCCGGATCGGCGAGCGGGTTGGAAGCCGAGGGGGCCTTGGGCAGCCCGGCGATCATTGCCTGCTCGGGCAGCGTCAACTCCGCCAGGGGACGTCCGTAATAGGCCTCCGCGGCCGCTGCCACGCCATAGGCCCGCTGGCCCAGATAGATCTTGTTCAGATACAGCTCGAGAATCTTCTGCTTGTCGAGCTGCTGCTCGATGCGCAGCGCCAGAAAGATTTCGCGGAGCTTGCGCAGGTAGGTCTGCTCGGAGCTCAGGAACAGGTTGCGGGCAAGCTGCATGGTGATGGTGCTGCCGCCCGGTCCTTTCTCACCGGTGCGAACCAGGTACCAGACGGCCCGGGCGATGCCTTCATAATCAACCCCGGGATGTTGATAGAAACGCTGATCCTCGGCGGCGATGAACGCATCGATCAGGGTCGTCGGGATATCCGAGAGATTGACGGGCGTCCGCCGCACTTCGCCGAACTCCTCGATGAGTTCGCCCTCGGCGGTGTAGACGCGCAGCGGCACCTGCAACTCGACATTGCGCACCGACTCGACGCTGGGCAGCCCGGGCGCCAGCAGGATATAGGCGGCAATCATGCCACCGGCTGCCAGGAGCCCCAGCGAGGCCAGCCCCGCCAGCATTTGCAGTGAGCGCCGAATGATGACCGACATGAACCTTCTTGCATGCACTGACCCGTCGAGGCCCGAGTATATCACCGCCGGCGAGGCCGACGGGTTGCGCGAGCCCAACGGCTCATGACCTGGCGACGACTGCAACGTCCCCGGCGCCCCGCCGTCGTCGGCATTGATTGCGGCACCACAGCCGTCAAGGCCGTTGCGCTGCGCCGGGTCGGCGACCGCACCGTGGTCACCGGCCATGCCATCGAGCCCTGTGCAGACGCCGACAACACCGCCGCCATCACCGCTGCCGCGCGACGCGCCGCCCCCGACGCGCGACTGGCCGCCACCGCACTCGCCGACGAACAGGCCATCACCCGGGTGATCAAGGTGCCGAAGGGCCTCAGCGAGGCGGCCCTTGAGACCCGGGTCCAACTTGATATCGAGGCCGCCCTCAAGCAGTCCCGCCAGGCGCTGGCCTTTGACTTTCGGCGACTCGCCGCCGAGCCCGATGGCGATCAGCAGGCCGTTCTGGTGGTGGCCGCCCGGGCCGAGGCCATCGCCCAGCGGCGGCGTCAGCTCCAGACAGCGGGCCTGCGCTGCACGTTGATCGACCTGGACGCCCACGCCAGCGTGCGCGCCGCACTGATGGACGACCGCCTGCCACTGGGGCCTGCCAGCGCCCCGGTGGCGCTGCTCGACCTGGGGGCACGCCTGCGATTGGGCATCTTCGATCGCCAGCGCCTGCACTACTGCCAGGCCCACGACCTGAGCGATTCCCCCGGCGATACCGATTGTCTGCAGCGCATCGAGCAGGCCCTCGCCATGCATCACGGCAGTGCCTCAACCCGCATCCCCGATGCCATGGCCCTCATCGGCGGCGGCGCCCGTCCGGCACTGGCGGCGGCCATTGCCAGCCGGCTGGGCAGCGACTGCCACTTGCCGGACCCGTTGCGCGGTCTGGAACTGGCCGAAGCCTGTGACCCCGATGCCTTCACCGCCGATCGGCCGCGGCTTGTCACTGCGATCGGGCTCGCGCTGCATGCCGGAGACCGCTATGCCCATTGGCGTTAACCTTTTGCCCTGGCGTGCCCGCCAGGCCCGCCGTCAGCGCTTGCGCCTGGGGCTGATCGGTCTTGGCAGCGGCCTGGCGGGACTGATGGCCCTGATCCTCATCGCCATCAGTATTGATCAACGGAATGCGGCGGCGCGCGCTCATCAGGCCGACCTTGAGGCGCAGCTGGCCGAGCTCGCCCCGGCGATCGCGACCTATCGCCGCCTCGAGCAGACCCGTGAGCGGCTCGACGCCCGGCATTCGGTCATGCAGCAGCTGGGCGAGCGGCGGACCCACGCCCCCGATGCACTGGCTCAGGCGCTGGCCGCGCGCCCACCGGCGATCACCCTGACCCGATTGCAGATCCGGCCAAAAGAACGCGTCATCGAGGGCCACACCCGGCAACCCGATGCCCTGCCACGACTCATCGACGCGCTGCGCGCCGCGCCGGCCTTTGCCGGGTTCCGCCTGCAGCGCCTGGCCCACCTGCCCGCCGAGCGCGACCGGCGCCGAGGGTTTCGACTGGTTCTGACCGGTCCGTCAACGCCGGCGGTGGATGATGGCCGTTGACGCCCTCAAGACCGCCGGCGCCGGGCTGTTGCTGGGCCTGATCGCCGGCTGGCTGATTGCCCTGCGACCGGCTCTGGACGAGCGCGACCAGCTTGCCGAAAGCGGCGCGCCGCTGGCCCAGCGCCTCGCTGCCGAGCAACGCCGCATCGCCGACCGGAGCGCGCTCATGGCAGCGGTGGATCGGCAACGCGCGGCGCTGGGTGATCACCCCATGCGTTTGCCACGGACAGCGGAGGCATCCCGGCTGGTCAGTCACCTCGCGGCACTGGCCGCCGACACCGGCTCACGCCTGGTTGACGTCGATCCCGGCAACACCCGAGTGACGTCGGACCACCATCGACGTCGCCTGGCGGTCCGCCTCCATGGCGCCTGGCAGCCCTTGATGCGGTTTCTGACCGGCGTCGAGCAGACCACTCGCGGGATCGCCCTGATCGGGCTCGAGTTTACCGACGCCGACGCCGACGCCAATACGGAGGCCGATGCCCGATCCGGCGAACTCGGCCTGACACTCAGTCTGGATGCCTACTGGCACCCGTCGGCGCCGGCGGAGCGGATGGATACGAAGACCGCGGCGGGCTGGATCGCCGCAACATCCCGGCCGGACGCCGAGGACGCCGCGCTGCCGCCGGACAATCCCTTCGCCGACGACGGCCAGCCGGTGACGGTCGCCAACACCGATATCCGCTATATCGGCCGAATCATTCGCGGCGATCGGCAGTGGGCGCTGATCCGTCGCGGCGATGGTCCGCTGCAGCGACGCCAGCGCGGCGACCCGATCGCTGCGCTGGGGCAACTGGCGCGCATTGGGCCCGGTGCCATCACCCTGACGCCCGCCGCGAACAACCCCGACGCCCCCATGCGGATCATCCCCCGGCAGCCGGGGCCACCATCGGCAGGAGAATAGCGGATGTCCATTGCCATCGTCCGATCGCCGCTCGCGGCGCTCATCCCCCTGATCGCGCTCAGCCTCGGCAGCCCGCCCGTCGCCGCCCAGCCGGTTCAGCTGGATGTCGACTCGGTGACGCTGCCGGAGGTGCGCGAACAGGTCGAGGCCATCACCGCCGGGCCGGCACCGGATGCCGACCCACAGGCCGTCGCGCCGGCGAAAACCGTGTTTCTGCCGATTCGTTATGCCGACGCCGACGAGCTCGCCAGTCTGCTGGACGCTGCGCGGGTGCGCGTTGATGGGCGCACCAACACCCTTATCATCCGCGGGCCGGATCGTATCATCGCTCAGGCCCGGGCGCTGGTGGAGCGTCTGGATGTGCCGGTCCGGCAGGTACTGATCGAGGCGCGGATCGTGATCGCGAGCGATGACTTCAGCAACGAGATCGGCGTGCGCTTCAATGCCGCGCGTCGCAATCAGACCGGCGAGACCACCCTCATCAGCGGCGGCACGCTGGACAGCGACGGTCTGATGGTGGATCTGCCCGCCAGCAATGCCGCCGGGGGCGCCGGCGTGGCCATCGGCAAGATCGGCAGCTATCTGCTCGAGCTCGAGCTCTCGGCGATGGAGAGCGAGAACAAGGGCGAGATCATTTCGAGCCCGCGCGTCGTGACTGCCAGCAACCAGCAGGCCGAGATCAAGCAGGGCGTCCAGATCCCCTTCGAGCAGGCCACCTCCAGCGGTGCCACCAGCATCGCCTTTCGTGAAGCCGTTCTGGGGCTGGTGGCAACGCCTCAGATCACCCCCGACAACCAGGTGCAGCTGACGCTGGCGATCAATCAGGACAGCCGCGGCGAGGAGACCCCGGAAGGCCCGGCCATCAACACCCAAGCGGTGCGCACCCACGTGCTGGTGGCCGATGGCGAGACCGTGGTCCTGGGGGGCGTGTTCGAGCAGACCCGCCGCGATGGTGTGAGCCGTGTGCCGGGTCTCTCGGATCTGCCGCTGGTGGGGCAGCTCTTTCAGCGCCGCACCGCGGTCAACGACCGCAGCGAATTGCTGATCTTTGTCACACCCCGCATCCTCGAGACTCCGAGCACGCCCGCAAACGCGGTAGAATCAGGACCATGAGCAGGATTGACCGGGTATTTCTCATCGGCCCCATGGGCGCGGGCAAGAGCACCATCGGCCGGCGACTGGCCGCGCGGCTGGCGCTGTCGTTCGTGGACCTGGATGCCGCCATCGAGGCGCGCACCGGCGTCGACATCCCGCGCATCTTCGACATCGAGGGTGAGGCCGGTTTCCGACGCCGCGAGTCGGCACTGCTCGAGACACTGACCCGGCAGCCGCGCACCCTGCTGGCCACCGGCGGCGGCGCGGTGCTTGATCCGGCCAATCAACGCTGTCTGCGCGAGCGCGGCCAGGTGGTCTATCTGCGCGCCGATGTGCCCACGCAGATCGCGCGCACCCGTCACAGCGATCGTCCGCTGCTGCGCGGCGACGATCCCGCCGGACGCCTGGCGGCGATCCTCGACACGCGTGGGCCGATCTACGAAGCCCTCGCGGATGTCAGCATCGACACGCGCGACGGATCGCCCGAGCGAATCGCCGAACAACTGGCCGAGCGACTGCAGCAAACGGAGCCCTCGCATGACCGATGAACCCCGCCGCGTCGACGTCTCCCTGGGCGAGCGCAGCTATCCCATCCTGATCGGCCAGGGTCTGCTCGACAATCCCCGCTACCTGCGCGATTACGTCGATGCCCGCGAGGTCATGGTGGTCAGCAACGAAACCGTCGCGCCGCTGTACCTCGACCGGCTGCGCGCAGCCTTCAGTGACCGTCGCTTTGCCAGCGCCTGCCTGCCGGACGGCGAGCAGGAAAAACGGCTCGAGTCGATGCTGCCGGTCTTTGACTCCCTGCTGGTCAACGGCTTCAGCCGTGACTGTCAGGTGGTCGCGCTGGGCGGAGGCGTGATCGGCGATCTGGCGGGGTTCGTCGCCGCCACCTACCAGCGGGGCGTCGGCTTCGTGCAGGTCCCCACCACGCTTCTGGCGATGGTGGACTCGTCGGTGGGCGGCAAGACCGGCGTCAACCACCCCCGCGGCAAGAACATGATCGGCGCCTTCCACCAGCCACGCGCGGTGATCGCCGATCTGTCGCTACTCAACAGCCTGCCGCAGCGGGAACTGCGCGCCGGCATGGCAGAGGTCATCAAATACGCCCTGCTCGGCGACGTCGATTTCCTTGCCTGGCTCGAAACCAACCTGGACGCGGCAATGGCCCGCGATCCCGCCACCCTCGCCCCGCTCGTCGAGCGCTGCTGCCGCAACAAGGCGGCCATCGTAGCCGCCGACGAGCACGAGGCCGGCCAGCGCGCCCTGCTCAACCTGGGGCACACCTTCGGTCATGCCATTGAAGCCGCCCGCGGCTATGGCGACTGGCTGCACGGCGAGGCGATTGCCGCGGGCATGTGCATGGCGGCACGCCTCTCGGCACGACTGGGCTGGATCAATGCCCGCGACCGCGACCGCGCCATCACGCTCATCCAGCGCGCCGGGCTGCCGGTGCGCGCCCCCGCCGACATCGGCGCCGAGCGCTTCCGTGAATTCATGGCCCGCGACAAGAAAAACCGCGACGGCGCGCTGCGCCTGGTCCTGCTGCGTGGCCTCGGCGATGCCACGGTGAGCGCCGATTACGACCCCGACGCCCTCACCGCAACGCTCGAGGCAGCCGGCCATGAATGAGCCAGCCAATGATCCCCTCGGTCTGGCGGCGTTCGCCTGCCGCCCGTCCACCAGCCGCGGCCGGCACCACGCGGACAGCCGCCCCGATCTGCGCAACGCCTTCCAGCGCGACCGCGACCGGATCATTCACAGCGCGGCGTTTCGGCGTCTCGAGTACAAGACGCAGGTCTTCGTCAATCACGAGGGCGACCTGTTTCGCACGCGTCTCACCCACAGCCTCGAGGTCGCGCAGATCGCACGCACCATCGCCCGGGCGCTGGGCCTCAACGAGGATCTGACCGAGGCCATTGCCCTCGCCCATGACCTCGGCCATACGCCCTTCGGTCATGCCGGGCAGACCGCGCTCAATGACTGCATGGCCGAATACGGCGGGTTCGAGCACAACCTGCAGTCCCTGCGCGTGGTTGATCAGCTCGAAACCCGCTACCCCGACCACGACGGACTCAATCTGACCTTCGAGACCCGCGAGGGCCTGGTCAAACGCTGCCCGCTTGCGCATGCCGAGCGCCTGGGCGATGTCGGCCAGCGTTTCATCGATGGCACCCAACCATCGCTCGAAGCCCAGCTCACCAACGTCGCCGATGAGATCGCCTACAACAGCCACGATGTGGATGACGGCCTGCGGGCGGGACTGCTGGATATCGACGCACTGCGCGAGGTGGAGTGGATCGACGCGCTCGACCGCCAGGTCGCGGCCGAGCACCCCGCCCTGACCGGACGCCGACGGGTCTATCGCATTGTCCGCGAGCTGATCGCCGGGCAGGTCAACGACCTGTTGACCACCAGCCGCGAGCGGATCAGCCGGGCCGCGCCCCTCGGACCCGACGATGTGCGCGCCAACGAGCAGCCGCTGATCGCGTTCAGCCCGGGCATGCACGCCCGCCACCGGGCACTCAAGAATCACCTGATGGCCAACCTCTACCGGCACTACCGCGTGCACCGCATGACCACCAAGGCGGACCACGTTGTCCACAGCCTGTTTGAGCGCTTCATGGCTGACCTGCAACTGCTGCCTCCGGAGTTTGCCCAGAGCGCCCGCGAGCGGGCCGAGCGCAGCGGTCAACGCGGTCGGGCACGGGTGATTGCGGACTATATCGCGGGCATGACCGACCGTTTTGCGCTCGAGGAATATGAGCGCCTCACCGACCCCGCCAAGCTCACCTGACATTGCCGCAAAACGGCGCCCGCGCTATATTGTCCAACCATTTGCCCGCTGACATGGAAGTCGCGCATTGATTGAGGACGTCAACTGCTGGCGCCGCCAGAGGCGTTGTCGGCATCGGGTTTCGATGCGGCCCGAACACCGGGCGACGCCCAACCCCAGCCAAAAACAGAGAGGCAGTTAGCGTGGAGCAACTACCCTTTAACGGTCCGACGCTTTATCAGCCGGAATTCGAGCGTGACAACTGTGGCTTTGGCCTGATCGCGCACATGGACGGCCAGCCCAGCCACTGGTTGCTGGAAACGGCGATCTCCGCGCTGGCGCGGCTCACGCATCGTGGTGCCGTGGCCGCCGACGGCAAAAGCGGCGATGGCTGCGGACTGCTGATCAAACCGCCGGTGGCGTTCATGCGCCAGGCCGGCGCCGCCGCGGGCGTCGATCTGGCCGAGCGCTTTGCCACCGGCTGTGTATTCCTGTCCCGCGACGCCGAGGCCAATCGCCACGCCCGCAGCGTGCTCGAGCATGCACTGGCCCACTACGAGGTGCCGGCGGCGGGCTGGCGCGAAGTCCCGGTCGACACCCGTGCCTGCGGCGAACAGGCCCTGGCGACACTGCCGGACATCGCCCAGGTGTTCGTCAACACACCGGACGGCATGGAGGAGTCGGAGTTCGAGCGGCGCCTGTTCATGGCGCGCCGGCGGGCCGAGAAGGCGCTGGACGGGGTGGATTCGGTGTTCTACATCCCGAGCCTGTCGGCGCGGGTGCTCTCCTACAAGGGTCTGGTGATGCCGGAGAACCTGCCGGTGTTCTACAAAGACCTGCAGGATCCCGCCCTCGAGACCTCACTGGCGGTCTTCCACCAGCGCTTTTCCACCAATACGCTGCCGCAGTGGCGGCTGGCCCAGCCGTTCCGGTATCTCGCCCACAACGGCGAGATCAACACCATTCAGGGCAACCGCAACTGGGCCCTGGCCCGGGCCTACCGGTTCAGCACCCCGCTGTTACCCGATATCGAGGCGATCCAGCCGCTGGTCAACCTGACCGGTTCGGACTCCTCGAGCCTCGACAACATGCTCGACGTGCTGATCACCGGCGGCATGGATATCTTTCGGGCCCTGCGCCTGCTGATGCCGCCGGCGTGGCAGAACGTCGAGACCATGGACGCCGACCTGCGCGCGTTCTACGAATTCCACTCGCAGCACATCGAGCCCTGGGACGGGCCCGCCGGCATTGTCCTGACCGACGGCCGGCACGCCGCCTGCGCCCTCGATCGCAATGGCCTGCGCCCGGCACGCTGGGTGATCACCAAGGATCGTCACATTACCCTGGCCTCCGAAGTGGGCGTCTGGGACTACGACCCCGATCAGGTGGTCGAAAAGGGCCGGCTCAAGCCCGGCGAGATGCTCGCGGCCGATACCGAGACCGGCAACCTGATCCTGCCCGAGGACGTCGACGAGCGGCTCAAGAACCGCGCGCCCTACAAGCGCTGGCTGGCCGAGCACTCCCGCGATGTGCCCTCGGTGGGCGACGCCGGCCATTCCCGCGAGTCGCGCATCGGTGATCAGCTCGATACCTATCAGAAGCAGTTCGGCGTGACCTTCGAAGAGCGCGACATCGTCACCCGCGCACTGGCCCAGGGCGGCCAGGAGGCGGTCGGCTCCATGGGCGACGACACCCCGATGCCGGTGCTCTCGCGCCAGGTGCGGCCGTTGTACGACAACTTCCGCCAGCAGTTTGCGCAGGTAACCAACCCGGCGATCGATCCGCTGCGCGAGCAGATCGTGATGTCGCTGGAGACCGTGTTCGGTCCCGAGAAAAACCTCTTCGAGGAGGTGGAGGACCACGCCCGGCGTCTGGTGCTCGACTCGCCGATCCTCTCCGATGGCAAGTTCCTCGGTCTGATCGAGGCCCACCGCGAGGGCGAGCGGGTCCACACCATCGACCTCAGCTTTGCCGTCGACGGCTCGCTGGAGGCGGCCATTCATGCCATCCGCGATGAGGCCGCCGAGGCCGTTCGCGGGGGGGCGACGCTGCTGGTGCTCTCCGACCGCGGGCTTGCCCGTGACCGGATTCCGGTGCATGCCCTGCTTGCCACCGGCGCCGTTCACCATCACCTGGTGCGTACCGGTCTGCGCTGCGACACCAACCTGGTGGTGGAGACCGGCACAGCACTCAACAGCCATGAGTGCGCGGTGCTGATCGGCTATGGCGCGACGGCGGTGTACCCGTACCTGGCCTTCGAGGTGGTCCAGGATCAGCTGCGCACCGGCGAGATCAAGGGCGCCGAGCTCTCGGATCTGCTGCGCAACTACCGCAAGGGCCTCAACAAGGGGCTCTACAAGATCCTCTCAAAGATGGGCATCTCGACGATCACCAGCTATCGCGGCGCCCAGCTCTTCGAGATCGTCGGCCTGGGCGACAGCGTGGTCGACCTGTGCTTTACCGGCACCACCTCGCGCATTCAGGGCGCCGATTTCGCGGACCTCGAGGAGGACCAGCGCAGCCTCCACGAGCAGGCCTGGCGGGCCAGTGTGCCACTTGCCCAGGGCGGGCTTCTGAAGTACGTCCACGGCGGTGAGTACCACGCCTACAACCCCGATGTGGTGGCCGCGCTGCAGGAGGCCGCCTATACCGGCGACTACGAGCGCTA